>Ga0210009_1000034_pt1 | contig 175986 bp, 168 predicted proteins | sample CryGeyCG2114_065_FD_185457 | JGI IMG/M metagenome (GOLD analysis project Ga0210009, IMG submission 185457) | Groundwater microbial communities from aquifer - Crystal Geyser CG12_big_fil_rev_8/21/14_0.65 (SPAdes) (version 2) | ecosystem: Environmental > Aquatic > Deep subsurface > Groundwater ...
TGCCGGTGCAGCAGATCGGCGCACGCGTGCTGGCGCACATCAGCAACCAGCCCATCGTGCAGGCAGCGGTGGCCATTGAAGGCCCCCGCCGGTTGACCACGGCCACCAGCCCCGAGGCTGCCCTGAACGGCATCTTGCGCCTGTTGTTGCAACTCGGTGGCATCGACTTTCAGGAGTACAAAACCGGTACCGTGATGCGGCGCATGAACGTGCGCCAGGTGATTTCGCTGGAATCGTATCTGGAGCTGCTGGCTAACGACCGCAGCGAGCTGCTGGTGCTGCGCCGTGAGATGCTGATTCCGGTCACCAGCTTCTTTCGTGACCCGGAAGCGTTTGAAATTCTGGGGCGTCAGATCATCGAACCGCTGGTGGCGCGCAAGCAAGGCGGCGACACCATTCGCGTCTGGGCCGCTGCGGTATCCACCGGCGAAGAAGCGTACTCTCTGGCGATGATGTTTCTGGAGGCGTTTGACAGCCTCAAGCGCTGGCCTGCGCTCAAGATCTTTGCCACCGACGTGGAGCAGCAGAATATTGAAACTGCGGGTGCGGGCACCTACCCCGAATCGATCTCGGCTGAAATTTCACCGCAGCAACTGGAGCGCTTTTTTGTCAAACGCGGCAACAATTTTGTGGTCAAAAACGACCTGCGCCAATGCATCGTGTTTGCGCGCCACAACATGCTGGCAGCCCCGCCTTTTACCCGCATGGACCTGGTGGTGTGCCGCAACGCGCTGATCTACTTCAAGTCGCAGGCGCAAGAGCGCGCCCTGAAGCGCCTGCAATACGCCTTGCTGCCGCGTGCCTACCTGTTTTTGGGATCGAGCGAATCGCTGGGCGAACTGCAGCGCGACTTCACGCCCATCAGCGCCAAGCACAAGATCTGGCAAATGGTCAAGCCCCTGAACCAGCCACTGGACGTGTCCAAAGGCGGCAGCTATGGTTACACCGCCGCCCAGCCCATGGTCATCGCCGGGCGCACGCCACGCGTCAAGTCCACCGAAGTGGAGCAGGGCTATGCGGCGTTGTTGCAGGCCTTTTCACCCCCGGCGGCCATTTTGGTGAACGCGCGCCAGGAGCTGGTGCATTCGTACGGCAACGTGGCCAAGTTTTTGCATCTGCGCGAAGGCCACGCCAGCCTGGAGCTCAACCGTGTGCTGCCCGAATCGCTGGTGCCGGTGGCGGTGGCGCTGCTGTTCAAGGCCGCGCGCGAAGAAATCAGCGTGACCTCCGACAACCTGCGCTTTACCTCGCATGAGGGCAAGGTGGAATACCTGCGCCTGAGCGCCTGACCGGTGCCCGACAACGACGGCGAACGTCTCACACTGCTGGCCTTTGAGCAGCTGCAGGCACCCGCGACTGCCACGTCGATCACCACCATCGACGTGAATTCTGAAACCGCCGAGCGCATGGAACTGCTTGAGCGCGAGCTCACCGCCACGCGGGAAAGCCTGCAAGCCACGGTGGAAGAACTGGAAACCAGCAACGAAGAACTGCAGTCCACCAATGAAGAGCTGATGAGCTCCAACGAAGAGTTGCAAAGCTCCAACGAAGAGCTGCAATCGGTCAATGAAGAGCTCAACACCGTCAACGCCGAATACCAGGAAAAAATCGACATCCTGAACCGGCTCAACGCCGACCTGGACAACATGGCGCAAGCGGTTTCCGCAGGCACGGTGTTTGTCGATGAAAAAATGCTCCTGACGCGCTTTTCGCCCGACGCCACGCACATCTTCCGCCTGCGCGACAGCGACCTGGGCCGTCCGCTGGACGACCTGGCGCACACGCTGCTGTACCCGGAACTGATTGCCGACCTGAACGGCACGCTGACCGACGGCAACAGGGTTGAAAAAGAGGTGCGCGGCATCAACGGGCTGCACTATTTTGTGCGCATGTTGCCCTACAGCGTGCCGTCGAGCTCGGCCAAAGGCGCGGTCATTACCTTTATGGACGTGACAGCACTGCACGAGGTGTCGCGCCTGCAGCACATCATCGATTCCTTGTCAGAGCACATTGCGGTACTCAACAGCGATGGCGTCATCACGCTCATCAACACCGCCTGGCGCAAGTTTGCGCAAGACAACGGCGATACCTTTTTGGCACATTCCGGTCCTGGCATGAACTATCTGGAGGTGTGCAAAGACATTCACGAGCCGCCCGATGACCCCACGGCTCTGGCCGCGCAGCGCGGGGTGCGCGACGTGCTGCACGGGCGCGTCGATCACTTTTCGCTCGAATACCCGTGCCATTCCCCCACCGAGCAGCGCTGGTTTGTGATGCACGTCTCTGCGGTGGGGGGCGAACAACCCGGCGCCGTGGTGAGCCATGTCAATATCACCGAATGGCGCAAACTTGCCGCTGGGGTGGTCGCATGAGCCCGCCGCACAAGTTGCAAGGTGCACCCGAATCGATAGAGTCGCGCGAAGTCAAGGCACACCGCCTGGCCGAGCTCAAACGCCGTGCCCAAGCGGTACTGGCCGACGCCAGCCCGGCGCAAGCGGGCGCACAGGAGCAGATCGAATCGGTGCGCCTGACCCAATTACTGGAAGACCTGCGCATCTATCAGGTTGAGCTGGAACTGCAAAATGAAGAGCTGCAAGCGGCCCAACTGGAAGCCGAGATGGCGCGTCGGCGTTACCAGCTCTTGTTTGCCCAGATGCCGCTGGCGGCCATGGTGCTCGACATGCAAGGCCAGGTGGACGACAGGAACGAGCGCGCGGATGCCCTGCTGGGGCCACGCGGGCACTATGTGGCGGCGGACAACCGCTTGTGGAAGCTGCTGCGCCGCGCGGATCGGCACCGTTTGCATAGCGCCTTGCGCAACCTGGTGCCGGGTGAAGCGCAGCGCGTCGAGCGCCTGGTGCTGGCGCCCGAGCCCGCGCAAGAGCCGGTGTTTGACGCTTACCTGATCGGTCTGTCGATCGACTACAAGCTGGACCGGCGCGTGCTGGCTTTGTGGGTGGACCAGTCCAGCGAGGTGGCGCGTCAGCGTGACCAACAGCTGTACACGGCGTTGCTCGACTCCAGTGACAGCTTCATTTACGCCGCCGATGCGCAGGGCAGCATGGTTCTGGCCAACCAGGCGCTGTTGAGCTTTCTGGGTGTCCCGCGCGAGCAGGTGCTGGGGCAAAAGCGTGAGCAGTTTTTGCCCTTGCGCACGGCCATTGAGCAAAACCAGGGCGACCAGAAAGTGCTGCGTGATGGGCAAATGTTGACGAAGGAAGACCGCATCGGCGGGTCTGCTGCACAAGGTGAATTGACTTTTCTGACGCGCAAATTTCCGCTGCGTGGCCTGGCCGGTGAGATCTATGGTGTGGGTGGTATTTCAACCGACATCACGCAGATGAAAGACCAGCAGCGTCTGGCGCAGATGAGCGAAGCCGTGTTCATGAGCTCATCGGATGCGATCATCATCACCGACGCCGACACGCACATGCTGCGCGTGAACCCGGCATTTACGCGCCAGACCGGTTTCTCGGCCGAGTCGGTGCTGGGCCAAAAGACCAATATCCTCAAATCCGGCCGCCAGGAAAAAGCTTTCTACACCGCCATGTGGCAAAGCCTGGGCAGCATGGGTACCTGGTCGGGCGAACTGTGCAACCGACGTTCTGACGGCGTGCATTACACCGTGTGGTCGGCCATCAACGCCGTGGTGGACGCCAAGGGCCGGGTGCTGCATTACGTGGCGGTGCAAACCGACGTGACGCAGTTGCACAACGCACAGCAGGCGCTGGCGCACCAGGCTTCTTATGACACCCTCACCGGCTTGCCCAACCGTGCGCTGTTTGGCGACCGCCTGGTACAACTGGTGGCGTCGTCGCAGCGCCATGGCAAAAATTTTGCGCTGTTGTTTGTTGATCTGGATCGCTTCAAAGAAGTGAACGACACGCTGGGGCATCAGGTCGGTGACCGGCTGCTGAAAGAATTGGCGCAGCGCCTGCAAGACGGCGTGCGTGCTGAGGACACCGTTGCGCGCATCGGTGGCGATGAATTTGTGGTGTTGCTGCCCGATACCGACGAGGCTGGTGCACTGGCGGCGGCCGACAACTTGCTGGCGCGTGTGCGTGCCGAGCTGGTGCTGGACCAGACCCTGCCGTACCGCCCCATGGCCAGCATGGGCATGGCGCTGTTCCCGCGTGACGGCGACACGCCCGACCTGTTGATGCGCAACGCCGACCTGGCCATGTATGGTGCCAAGCTTGACGGGCGCAACCGTGTTTGCACCTATGCGCCCACCATGCGTCAGGTCAATGACCAACTGTTTGCCGTGCAGAACGACTTGATTCTGGCGCTGGAACAAGGCCAGTTGCGCTTGCACTACCAGCCCAAGTGTTGTCTGTCGGACGGCCTTCTGGTGGGGGCCGAGGCGCTGGTGCGCTGGCAACGCGCAGGCAGTGGTCTGGTGCTGCCCGGCGAGTTCATTGGCGTGGCCGAAAAGACCGGTTTGCTGGTGGCGCTGGACAAATGGGTGCTCAACGAAGCCTTGCGTCAGCTGGGGCAATGGTGCGCGCAGGGGCGCTGGCAAAGTGGCTGGCGTCTGGCGGTGAATCAGAATGTGGTGGACTTACAGCGCCCAGGGATGCTGACAGACTTGCAGCAGATGCTGGCGCTGCACCATGTCAACGCCACTGTGCTGGAGCTTGAAATTACCGAAGACGCCTTGCTGCACCACACGCCCGAGCAACTGCAACGGCTGGAACAATTGATCCAGATGGGGATTACCGTGGCGATTGACGACTTTGGTACCGGTTATTCCAGCCTGGCTTATCTGCATCAGTTGCCGGCGTCGGTGATCAAGATCGACCGAAGTTTTGTCAGCGGCATGTTGACTGATGACAACGATGCGGTGCTGGTGCAAACCATCATCAACATGGCGCACAACCTGGGGCACAAGGTGGTGGCAGAGGGCATTGAGCTGCCCAGTCAGCGTGAAATGCTACAGCGTCTGGGGGCCGAAGTGGGTCAGGGTTTCCTGTTTGACCCGGCCATTGACGCCGAGCAGTTTGACGCGCGCTGGCTTGCGCCTGTGGCCGCGTCTTGATGTCGTAACCCTCAGTTTCGCAGCACGGTGTCGCTGCGAAACTGGTCGTGGCAGTTCTTGCAGCTTTTTTGCACCTCATCGACACTGGTTTTGATGGCTGGCAAGTCACCGCTGTCGGCGGTTTGCACTAGGTTGTTGACCGCAGTCAGAAATCGGTCTTGCGCTTTCTTGAACTCGGCGGGCTGGCTCCAGACCTCTGGCTTGGCGCGCGTGGGCCGGTAGTTGCCTTCGGCGCTGAAATAGGCCCAGGGCTGCGTGGAAAGCGATTGCAGGGCGCGCGCCTGTTCGGCAAATTCAGCCTTGACATAATCGCGCCGGTCGCGCGCCACCAGTCCCATCGGTTCCAGCGCTTTGGTGAACTGCTTGAAGATGGCCAGCCGCTTGCTTTGCAATTGCTGCGGGTGCGGGTCACGCCCGCCTCGGTCGCAGGCTGTCAGAAGGGCAATGCTCAGCAAGGCAAGTGTGAATTTTTTGTGGGTTGTCATGCTTGCAAATAAATGAAAAAGTTCAGTTGACGAGCGTATCGCGCGCGCAGCCCAATACCTGCTGCCACAGCGCCAGAATGGCGGCACGTTCGGTGGCCAGTTGATCCACTGCTACCTCGCTGGGCGCTTCGTCCAGCCGCGCCCGGTGCTGCACCTGACGCAGGGTGCGGTAGGCGTCTGCCGCCGTATGCCCCACGCTGTCTGGCAGCAGGCCCAGCGCCTGCGCGCGCTCTAGCAGCGCGATGTTGCCCGCGTTGGCCAGCAGCTCGGGGTGCGCACGCGACTGCGACAACACCAGAAACTGCGTCACAAACTCCACGTCCATCATGCCACCGGCGCTGTGCTTGACGTCAAAGCGCTCGGGTGGCGTCGGGTTGGCGCTGGCCACACGCTGGCGCATGGCACAGATTTCAGCCGCCAGCTCAGCCGCATCGCGTTCGGCGGTCAGTACCGCGTTACGCACCGCGTCAAAGCGCGTGTGCATCGACGCATCCCCCAGCACGCAGCGCGCGCGCGTGATGGCCTGGTGCTCCCAGGTCCAGGCGGTGTTGGAGCCGCGCTGTTGCTGGTACTTGGCGTACGCGTTAAAACTGGTGATCAACAGCCCGGCGTTGCCATTGGGTCGTAGCGCCGTGTCGATCTCATAGACGTCGCCTTCGCCGGTCTTGACGGTGAGCCAGTTGATGAGTTTGCGCACCAGGTTGGCATACACCTCGGGGGCGCGCTCGTCGTCATCGTCAAACACAAACACCACATCCAGGTCGCTGCCGTAGCCCAGTTCTTTGCCGCCGAGCTTGCCGTAGGCAATGATGCCGAACTGTGGCTGCCCGCGGTGCGTTTTTTTCAGGCGGCTCCAGCACCAGCGGGTGGTGATGCGCAGCACCGCGTCGGCCAATGCGCTCAGGTCATCAGCCACCTGTTCTACCGTGAGCACGCCTTCGACGTCACGCGCCAGCGTGCGAAACACCTCGGCGTGCTGCGCGCGGCGCAACAGGTTCAAGAGCGATTCGTCGTCGTCTTCGCCTGCGGCTTGCAAGGCCAGACGTCGGTGATCGAGCTCGGCTTCAAAGGCGGCGGCGTCAAAGCGTTCGTCGAGCAAGGTGGCGGCTGCCAGTTCGTCGATCACGCCCGGGTGCAGCAACAGGTAGCGCGCCGGCCAACGTGCCGCGCCCAGCAGCCGCAACAGGCGTTCGTGCACGTTGGGTCGCTCCAGCAGCAGCGCCAGGTAGCTTTCGCGGCGCAGCAGCGGCTCCATCCAGTCCACCAAGCCAATAGCTGCAACCTCCGAAACGCGCCCCTCTTGTACCCATTGCGTGGTGCGCGAGAGCAGGCGCATCAGCCGCGCGCGTGATTCGTCGCGCAGCGCCGCAACGCGCGGATGATCCAGCCAGGCTTGCAGGCGCTGGCGCAGGGCATCACCTACTTTGGGTAACAGTTCGGCAATGCTGGCGCTGGCGTCTAGGCCCTGACCGGATTGGCAATGGGGGCACTCTGGTTCAGCCCCCCCCAGCAGCGTGTCGAACTCTTGCGCTACCAGTTCGCGGTGGGCGTCGAGCTGTTCCAGAAACTGTGCGGTGCTCTCCAGCCCCAGCGTGCTGGAAATCCAGGCCAGGTCGGCGTCTTGTGTGGGCAGCACGTGCGTCTGCTGGTCGTCCAGGTACTGGATGCGGTGCTCCACCCGGCGTAAAAACTGGTACGCCTGCGCCAGCGCCTGCGCCTTGTCGGCTGTCATCAGGTTGGCCTTGACCAGACGCGGCAGCGCACTCAGCGTGGCGCGGGTGCGCAGCTCGGGGAATTGCCCGCCGCGTACCACCTGTAGCAGTTGCACAATGAATTCAATCTCGCGGATGCCCCCGCGTGAGAGCTTGACGTCGTTGGCGCGCTCGGGCCGCCCGGCACTGCGCTTGCTGGCGTGGTCACGAATCTGGCGATGCAGCAGGCGCAGCGATTCGAACACGCTGTAGTCCAGGTAGCGCCTGAAAACAAATGGCATCACCACCTTGCGCAGCGCCTGGATGGAGCCGTCGTGAACGCTGGCCCAGGGCGCCACGACCCGGCTTTTGAGCCAGGCAAAGCGCTCCCATTCGCGCCCCTGTACGTGCAGGTATTCTTCCAGTGCATCCAGCGATACGGCCGGTGGCCCCGAGTTGCCGTTGGGGCGCAGCGCCAGGTCCACCCGGAACACAAAACCATGGTCGGTGGCCTCGCCCACCAGTGCATAAAGGGCTTTCACCGCCATAGCAAAGTATTCGTGGTTGCTGATGCGTCCGCGCCCTTGCGCGTCACCCACCGTCTCGCCGTCCTCGTCATAAATGTAGATCAGGTCGATGTCGCTCGACACGTTGAGCTCGCGCGCGCCGAGCTTGCCCATACCCAAAATCCATAGCTGCGCGCGCTGTCCCTGCACGGTGGTGGGCGCACCGTAGCGCTGGTCCAGCGTGGTCTGCACCTCGGTCAACGCCTGGTTGAGTGCAAACTCGGCCAGGTCGGTCATGGCCTGGGTAATGTGTGACAGCGGTGCTTGCTCGTCGCAGTCCTGCACCAGTAGACGCTCTAGCACCAGCGCGCGCAGGATACGCAGCGCGCACCCACAGTCCTGGCCGCTCTGACGCAGGGCGTCAAAGGTGGATTGAAGGTGCTGCGGTGTGGGCATGCCTGCGGGCAACAAGGACAATTGCTGTTCAAAGCGGCGACGTACCCGCTGCGCAAAACGCGACTGCTGAGACAGGGGAGCTCGGGTCATAATTCTGTTGTTCAATCTGATTCTGAAACCATTTGTCTGCCCCGTATTACACCCTGCTCAAAAACTGGTCGGCGCTGACCCGCTGGCTGTTGTCGGCCGTGCTTGTGTTCTGGCTGTTGCTGGGCATGGCCTGGGGCACGCTGCACTGGCTGATTGTGCCGCGAATCGATCAATTTCGCCCGCAGCTAGAGTCGCTGGCCACGCGCGCGCTAGGGGTTCCGGTGCGTCTGGGTGCGATCGTGGCGGGCTCCAACGGCTTGGTTCCTTCGTTTGAACTGTCCAACGTGGAGCTGTTTGACGCGCAGGGCCGGGTGGCGCTGAACCTGTCGCGGGTACGGGTGTCTTTGTCGCCACGCTCGCTGTGGCGGTTGGGTTTTGAGCAGATTTACATCGAGAGCCCGACGTTGGACATCCGCCGCCTGGCAGACGGCCAGGTCACGATTGCGGGTCTGGTGGTGTCGGGACCACCCGGCGCAGACGCGGGCGCGCTGGACTGGTTTTTTTCGCAATATGAGTTTGTCATTGCCAAGGGAATGGTGCGCTACAGCGACGAATTGCGCGGCGCGCCCAGCCTGGTCTTGCAACAGGTGGACATGGTGGTGCGCAACGCGGGCAGACACCACGATCTACGTCTGGACGCGACACCCCCGCCGCAGTGGGGTGAGCGCCTGAGCCTGCGCGGCAAGTTCATGCAGCCCCTGCTAGAGCTGAGCCGTGGGCGCTGGCAACAGTGGGACGGGCAGTTGTTTGTGGTCTGCGCACGCGTTGACTTGTCGCGCTTGCAGGCTTATGCCGACCTGGGTTTTGAATTGCGCCAGGGTGCAGGCGCGTTGCGCGCCTGGGTGGACATTAGTCATACCCGCGTTAGCGCGGCGGTGGCAGACGTGGCACTGTCGCAGGTGGAGCTCAAACTGGGTGCCGAGCTGCAGGCGCTGGCTTTGCAACAGGTGCAGGGTCGGATCGGGATGCGCAGCGTGCCTGGCGGACAGGAGTTGTCCAGCCAGGCGTTGACGTTTGAGACGCCCGACGGTCTGCGCTGGCCCGGTGGCAATGTACGTTGGTTGTCGGTTGCAGCGCAGGGCGACCTGGGTGCACACGGCGAGTTGCAGGCAGATCAGCTTGATTTGGAAGCGCTGGCGCAAATTGCTGATCGACTGCCGCTACAGGCCGTCTGGCGCCAACAACTGGCTGCTTACGCACCCAAAGGGCGGTTGGAGTCGCTTTCGGCAAGTTGGCAGGGCGATCTGCCCACGCCCACGCGCTACCGGGCGCAGGCGCAGTTGCGCCAGATCGAGGTGACAGCGCAGGCACCGTTGCCTGGCGTGCGCGCGTTGGACCTTGACCTTGACCTGAACCAGGACGGCGGAAACGCACGCTTGAATTTGGCCGCTGGCAGTGTGGACTTGCCCGGCGTGCTGCAAGACAGCGTGGTGGCGCTGGACCAGGCGTCGGCGCAGGCCAGCTGGCAGCGCCGCGGCGAGGATTGGCAGGTGCAGGTGTCTGACCTGCGTTTTGTCAACGCCGACGCGCAGGGCCAGGCGCAAATCAAGTGGCGTACCAGTGACGTGCAAGGCGATACCAGGCGCAGCCGCTGGCCAGGCACCATCGACCTGCAGGCTACCTTAAGCCGTGCCGACGCGCGCCAGGTGCACCGTTATTTGCCGCTGGTGATTGACCCCGAGGCGCGCGACTACCTGCGCCTGGCGTTGCAGGCCGGCAACGCGCACGACGTGAGTTTTGCGGTCAAGGGTGACATCGACCAAATCCCGGCGCTGGACGCACGCCAGGGTGTTTTTCGCATCATCGCGCCGTTCAGTCACGTCAACTTTGCGTATGTGCCGCGTGCCTTGCAGGATGCCGCTGACGCAGCCTGGCCGACACTGCTGGACGCCAGCGGTGAGGTGCTGATTACCGGCAACGCACTGCAGGTCAAAGACGTGCGCGCCAAGCTGGGCGATACGGGCGCGCTGCAGGTGACGCATGCGCAGGCGTCCATTGCCGATCTGCTGCATGCCCGTGTGGTGGTGGAAGCAAATATCAAGGGCCTACTGGCCGACTTTTTGAAGACTGTGCGTACGTCAGCGCTGGATACGCTAACCGGCCGTGCCTTGTCTGTAGCTAGCGCCAGCGGCCAAGCTGACATGGCGCTCAAACTGTCAGTACCCGTGGCTGATGTGGCTCAGACCACGGTGCAGGGCAGTGTGCGCTTTACCGGTAATGACGTGCAGCTTACGCCTGACACGCCCCGCTTGACGCGCACCCGGGGCGTGCTCAATTACACCGATCGTGGCTTGAGCCTGAGCGGCGTGCAGGCGCGTTTGCTGGGGGGTGACGCCAGACTGGACGGTGGCTTGCAGTTTGGTGAGGCGCTCACGGGCGCGCAGCGCAGCGCGCCAGCGGTCCTTCAGATCACCGGAATGGTGAGCGCCGAGGGTTTGCGTCAGGCCCCAGAGTTGGGTTTTTTAGTACCTCTGGCACGCTATTTAAATGGCAGCACGCTGTACAAGGCCAGTGTGGGCTTGCGCCATGGATTTCCAGAAATTTCCATCAGTACCAACTTGCAAGGCATGAGCTCATCGCTGCCGTTGCCGCTGCAAAAAAGTGAGGCCATCGCATTGCCGTTGCTGTTGCACTGGGGGCCCGCGGCGGCGAACGCCGCGCCCGCCGATGACCGTATTGAGCTGACCTTGGGGCGGCAATTGCAAGTGGTGTATGAGCGCAACACCGCAGTGACGCCCAGCCGCGTGGTACGGGGTTTGATCAACCTGGGTCCAGAATCCCTGGGTACCCGTGATCTACCGCCAAACGGAGTGCAAGCCAATGCCAGCGCACAGCGGCTTGACCTCGACGCGTGGAGCGGCGTCGCCGCGCAACTCGGCTGGTTGGGCAGCGCGGGTTCCAACCGGTTGGATAGGCGCGCGGCGGACTACCTTCCCAGTACGCTGGGCTTGCGTGTGGACAGCCTGGTTGCGGGTGGGCGTGAGTACCGCGAACTGGTGCTAGGGGCGGACCGCGAGGGTACGTTGTGGCGCGCCAACGTGCTGGCCACCGAGCTCAATGGCTACCTGGAATATCGCCCGCCCAGCAATTCAGTTGCGGGCAGCGGCGGTCGGGTGTATGCGCGGCTGGCGCGTCTGACACTGGCACCCGCAGCGGCCAATGAGGTGGAATCGCTGATGGACACGCAACCCACCAGCGTCCCGGCGCTGGACGTGGTGGTGGATGACTTTGAGCTGCGTGGCAAGCACCTGGGGCGGCTTGAGGTGGAGGCGATCAACCGACTGGCGCAGGGCGCAGGCAACGCCGACGGTGTGCGCGAATGGCGTTTGAACAAGCTCAACCTGAGTGTGCCCGAGGCCACCTTGACGGCCAACGGCAACTGGACGCGGTTGAACGCGCAGGCCCTGCGCCCAGGCGCCCCGGCTTTGGAGCGGCGTCGCACGGTGCTCAATTTCAAGCTCGATATTGCCGACGGCGGCAAACTGCTGGAGCGTTTTGGCATGGCCGGTGTGGTGCGCCAGGGCAGCGGCAAGATCGAAGGCCAGGCGGCCTGGTTGGGCTCACCGTTGAAGCCCGACTACCCCACGTTGGGCGGCGCGTTGGCCGTGAATGTGGCCAGCGGCCAGTTTCTCAAAGCCGATCCGGGCCTGGCCAAATTGCTGGGCGTGCTCAGCCTGCAGGCCTTGCCACGGCGCTTGACGCTGGACTTCCGCGATGTCTTTAGCGAAGGCTTTGCGTTTGACTTTTTGCGTGGCGACGTGACGCTTGACAAAGGCATTGCGCACACCAACAACCTGCAGATGAAAGGTGTCAACGCCGCCGTGCTGATGGACGGGCAGACCGACCTGGCGCTGGAGACGCAAGACATCAAGGTGGTGGTGGTGCCCGAGATCAACGCCGGTACCGCGTCGCTCATTGCCACCGTCATCAACCCGGCGGTGGGGCTGGGGACGTTTCTTGCGCAATGGCTGTTGCGCCGCCCGTTGATGGACTCGGCGACGCAGGAATTTCGCATCGACGGCAGCTGGGCCGACCCGCAAGTGCACAAGCTGGCGGCCCCTGCTGTTCCAACCAAGGAGACCCGACCATGAAAGTTGCCGCCATCCAGATGGTGTCATCGACCCGGGTGCCCGACAACCTGGCGCAAGCGCGCGCCCTGTTGCAGCAAGCCGCCGCAGCGGGTGCTGAGCTGGCGCTGTTGCCGGAATACTTTTGCCTGATGGGCCAGCACGACAGCGACAAGCTGGCGCTAGCAGAACCCTACGGCGACGGGCGGTTGCAGCAGTTTCTGGCGCAGTGCGCGCGCGAGCTGGGCGTGTGGCTGGTAGGCGGCACAATTCCTCTGGCCGCACCTGCCGATGCACGTCATGTTTTCAACAGCACGCTGGTGTTTTCGCCTGGCGGTGACTGCGTGGCGCGCTACGACAAGATTCATTTATTCCGTTTTGACAACGGCACTGAGCGCTACGACGAATCTGCGGTGCTGCTGGCGGGCAACCAGCCCACCACGTTTGACCTGGACAGCCGCGATGGACGGCGTTGGTGCGTGGGCTTGAGCGTGTGCTATGACCTGCGCTTTGCCGAGCTCTACCGTGCCTATGCCCGTGCCGGCGCGCAGCTGTTGCTGGTGCCCAGCGCATTCACCTATACCACTGGGCAGGCGCACTGGGAGGTGTTGCTACGCGCGCGTGCCATTGAAAACCTGGCTTTTGTGCTGGCGGCGGCGCAGGGTGGCGTGCACGACAACCAGCGTCGCACCTGGGGTCAGTCGCTGGCGATTGATCCTTGGGGCGAGGTGTTGGCGCAGCAGGTGCAAGGACCAGGTGTGGTGCTGGCCGAACTGGATATGGCGCAAGTACAGGCCTGCCGCTTGCAACTGCCCGCGTTGCAGCATCGGGTGTTATGAGAACGCAGGGCATGTGGGGATGGCGCGGCCTGCTTTGGCTGCTTGCTGGCATGGCAGCACTTGCGGTGGCAGGGTGCGGTAGCCCCGTGCCATTGATGCAGACTTCACCGCAAGGTCCTGACGCGTCGGTCGGTGTTGCTCGGCCCCCCGTGCCGTCCGTGCTAACTGACAGTGATGTCAGCATGCTGCCCGTGCTGCTGCGTGGCAACAGCCGCTGGGTTCCCGTGACGTGGAACGATCTGCCAGGATTTGCGCGTGACGATCTGTTTGAAGCTTGGAACGCCTGGCTCAAAAGCTGTGAGCGTCCGGGCCCGGTGTTTGCGTCGCTGTGCCCCGAGTTACGACGTTTGAGTATTGGCGACGGCTCAGAACAACGCGCTTGGATGCAGTCGAATTTGCAACCGTACCGGGTCGAGCTGCGGGACGGTGCGGCCAGCGGTGGTTTGCTGACGGCATACTTCGAGCCCGAGTTTGTGGCTCAGCGCGTTTCTGGCGCCGGCTTTGATACCCCGCTGTACAAGCTGCCCGCAGGTGTGGGTGGTACCAAGCCCTGGTTTAGCCGGCGTGAGATGGACACGCTGCCTGCGGCGCAAGAGGCCTTGCGCGGGCAGGAGCTGCTCTACCTGGCCGACCCGGTGGATGCACTGCTGCTACAGATTCAGGGTTCCGGGCGCATCCGCGTCACCGAACCCGATGGCACCACCCGGCTGGTGCGGCTGGCGTTTGCCGGGCACAACGGCCAGCCGTACCAGAGTGTGGGGCGCTGGCTGCTCGATCGTGGTGAACTGCGCGACGCCTCCTGGCCGGGCATTCGCGCCTGGCTGGCGCAAAACCCGCAGCGTGTGCAGGAGCTGCTGTGGCAGAACCCGCGTGTGGTGTTTTTCAAGGAGGAGCCCTTGGGTGACTTTGACGCAGGTTTCGGACCGCGTGGTGCGCAAGGCGTGCCGCTCACGCCGGGGCGCTCCATTGCGGTGGATCCGCAGAGCATTCCTTATGGCACACCCGTGTGGCTGTCTTCGCAGGGCGACAGTGTGTCGTTGAACCGTCTGGTACTGGCGCAAGACACGGGCAGCGCCATCACCGGCGCCTTGCGCGCGGACTATTTTGTCGGTTGGGGTGCTGCGGCTGGAGAAGTTGCCGGGCGCCTGAAGCAGCCGCTGCGTCTTTGGGCTCTGTGGCCAAAGGCGGCGCGATAGCGTTACCATTGCATCCAACGTACCAACCGCCTGAATGCCATGAAAAATGCCATGAACCCATCGACGATGCACGAGGTTGACGCACGCACCAACCTGACCGCCAACAGCATGTTTGAGCTTTTGTTGTTTCGCCTGGGTGAAGCACCGGGCACCGACAAGCGGGAATTGTTTGGCATCAATGTGTTCAAGGTGCGTGAGATTCTGGTCATGCCCGAGGTGACCGCCATGGTGAATTCGCACCCCGCCGTGATGGGCGTAGCCAACATTCGCGGCCAAATGATTACCGTGATCAATCTGCCGCAGATCGTGGGTACCAACCCGACCAAAGGGCTAGGTATTTTGCTGGTAACCGAATTTGCGCGCTCCACACAGGCGTTTGCGGTCGAAGAGGTCAACGAGATTGTGCGGCTCGAATGGAAGCAGGTGCTGTCGGCCGAAGGCCGGGGCGGCGGTCTGGTGACCAGCATTGCGCGCATTGACGGCGATGTGGAAAACACCCGTGTGGCGCAGGTGCTGGATGTGGAGCAGATCCTGCGCGATGTGTTCCCCGAGCAGCAACAAGTTGAAGTGGATGCAGCGCACAAACTGCGCCTGGCGCCAGGTATGGTGGTGCTGGCCGCAGACGATTCGGCGGTGGCACGCATGATGATCGAGCAGGGGCTCAAGTCGATGGACGTGCCTTTCATCATGACCAAGACCGGGCAGGAGGCGTGGGACCGGCTCAAGGCGCTGGCTGCAGAAGCCGAGTCGCAGGGCAAGACCATCAAGGACAAGGTGGCCATGGTGCTCACTGACCTGGAAATGCCTGAAATGGACGGTTTTACCCTCACACGCAACATCAAGCAAGACCCCCGTTTCAGCAGCATTCCGGTGGTGATCCATTCGTCGCTGACAGGGGCCACCAACGAAGACCACGTGCGCAAGGTGGGTGCCGACGGTTACGTGGCCAAGTTTGTCGCGGAAGAACTGGCCGACACCATCCGGCGTGTCATGACGCGCTGACTTGCTTCTGTTTACATAGCTTTTTGCGATTGTTGCATAAGCTTTAAAGACATAAATAGCCTGTCAATTTGTGCCGGGTGACAGCCTCTGGTCGGTCCCAGGAGAACATCGTGAATGCACCGTTGAATCCCGCCGCGCTGCTGTCTGGCGCCACCCTGGACGACAAATACACGCTGGCGCAGGGGCGCGCCTTCATGAGCGGCGTGCAGGCGCTGGTGCGTTTGCCGCTGGTGCAGCGCCAGCGCGACGTGGCCGCCGGGCTCAACACCGCCGGGTTCATCAGCGGTTACCGCGGCTCGCCGCTGGGTGGCTACGACCAGGCGCTGGTGGCGGCCAAGGCGCATCTGGAGGCCCACCACATCCACTTTCAGCCCGGGGTGAATGAGGAACTGGCAGCCACCGCCGTCTGGGGCACGCAGCAGCTCGAACTGTATCCACACAGCAAGCGCTACGACGGCGTCTTTGGCATCTGGTACGGCAAGGGTCCGGGGGTGGATCGCTGCTCGGACGTGTTCAAACACGCCAACATGGCCGGTACCGCCGTGCACGGCGGCGTGCTGGCGGTGGCAGGCGACGACCATGTCAGCAAAAGCTCGACCGCTGCGCACCAGAGCGACCACATCTTCAAGGCCTGCGGGCTGCCGGTGTTTTTCCCGTCCAACGTGCAAGAGATTCTGGACTTCGGGCTGCACGCGATCGCCTTGAGCCGCTACGCCGGGGTTTGGGCCGGCATGAAGACGATTCAAGAGGTGGTGGAGTCGTCGGCTTCGGTGGACGTGGATGCCGACCGCGTCAAGATTGCGCTGCCGACAGACTTTGACCTGCCTGCCGGCGGCGTGCACATCCGCTGGCCCGACGCCGCGTTGGCGCAAGAAGCGCGTTTGATGGACGTCAAGTGGTACGCGGCGCTGGCCTACATACGCGCCAACCGGCTCAACTACAACGTGATCGAAAGCCGTGCCGACCGCTTTGGCATCATCGCCAGCGGCAAGGCGTTCAACGACGTGCGCCAGGCGCTGGCCGACCTGGGGCTGGACGCTGCTACCTGCCAACGCATTGGCCTGCGCCTGCACAAGGTGGGCGTGGTGTGGCCGCTGGAGCCCAGCGCCACGCGTGACTTTGCCACCGGTTTGCAAGAGATTCTGGTGGTGGAAGAAAAGCGCCAGATCATCGAATACCAGCTCAAGGAAGAGCTGTATCACTGGCCCGTGCGCCCCAACGTGGTGGGCAAGTTTGCCGGCGACAGCACAGGCGGCGGCGAATGGAGCCAGCCCAACCCGGCGGCCAGCGCGCTGCTGCGCGCCAATGCCGACCTCAACCCCACGCTGGTGGCGCGCGCCATTGCGCAGCGGCTGGGCAAGCTGGGCCTGCCGCCTGACGTCCAGCAGCGCGTGGACGCGCACCTGGCGCTGCTGGACGCGCGTGAGCGCACGCTGGTGCAGGTGCGCACCGACGGCATTGAGCGCACGCCCTGGTTTTGCAGCGGCTGCCCGCACAACACCAGCACGCGCGTGCCCGAAGGCAGCCGTGCGCTGGCCGGCATTGGCTGCCACTACATGGCGCTGTGGATGGACCGCGCCACCAGCACCTTCAGCCAGATGGGCGGCGAAGGCGTGGCTTGGGTCGGCCAGCAGCCGTTCAGCACGGATACGCACGTGTTTGCCAACCTGGGCGACGGTACTTACTTTCACAGCGGGCTGCTGGCCATTCGACAAGCCATCGCAGCGGGGGTGAACATCACCTACAAAATTCTGTACAACGACGCGGTGGCCATGACCGGTGGCCAGCGCGTGGGTGAGCGCCCCGAGGGCCACAGCGTGTTGCAGATCATGCAAAGCCTGTTGGCCGAAGGTGTGACCAAGCTGGTGATCGTCACCGATGACCCGGCCAAGTACCAGGGCGCGGCGCTGGCAGCGGGTGTCACGGTACGTCATCGGGATGAACTCGACGCGGTGCAACGCGAGCTGCGTGAGATTGCGGGTACCACCGCGCTGATCTACGACCAGATGTGCGCCACCGAAAAACGCCGCAAGCGCAAGCGTGGCACGCTGGCCGAGCCCGACGCGCGCGTCGTCATCAACCCTGCGGTGTGCGAGGGCTGCGGCGACTGCGGTGAGCAGTCCAACTGCCTGAGCGTGGAGCCGTTGGAGACCGACTGGGGCCGCAAGCGTCAGATCAACCAGAGCACCTGCAACAAGGATTTCAGTTGCGTGAAGGGCTTTTGCCCGAGTTTTGTCAGCGTGCGGGGTGGCACATTGAAGAAGCCTCAAAAAGCCGCCGGGCCCAGTATGGACAAGCTGCAACAGCTACCAGAACCGCAGCATCTGGCGGGCACAGGGATGGGTGCCTGGGGCATGGTGGTGGCGGGCGTGGGAGGCACCGGCGTCATCACCATCGGCCAGTTGCTCGGCATGGCCGCGCACCTGGAAGGTAAGGCTGTGGTGGCGCAAGACGCCGGTGGCTTGGCGCAAAAAGGCGGCGCCACCTGGAGCCACATCCAGGTGGCGGCGCGCGCGCAAGACCTGTGCACCAGCAAGGTGGACCGCGCCGACCTGGTGCTGGCGTGCGACGCCATTGTGGCGGCCAGCCCGGCCACGCTGGCGCTGATGCAAAGCGGGCGCACGCAGGTGGCGCTCAACACCCACGCCACGCCCACGGCGGCGTTTGTGCACAACACGCAGTGGCAGTTTCCGGGGGCAGGTTGCGAGGCCGCTATCGCCAGCACCATCGGCGGCGCGCAGGCGCTGGGTGGGTTGGATGCCGAGGCGGTAGCGCGCGCCGCGCTGGGCGACGCCATCTTTACCAACCCGCTGCTGTTGGGCTTTGCCTGGCAAAAAGGCTGGGTGCCGCTGGGCCGTGCGGCGATTCTGCGCGCCATGGAACTCAACGGCGTGCAGGTGGCGGGCAACCAGGCAGCGTTTGAGTGGGGCCGCCACTGCGCGCACGATCTGGCGGCAGTGCAGGCGCTGCTCAAGACCGAGCAGGTGATCGCGTTTGTCAAACAGCCCACGCTGCCCGAGCTGGTGCTCAAATTCAGCACATTTTTGACCGATTACCAAGACAAAGCCTACGCAGCACGCTATCAAAAAGAAGTGGAAAAAGTGCAACAAGTCGATGCGTTGTGGGGCAAATCGGCGCTCAGCGCAGCCGTGGCGCGCAACCTGGCCAAACTGATGGCGTACAAGGACGAATACGAAGTGGCGCGCTTGCACGCCGACAGCACGTTTGAGCGGCAGATTGCGCAGCAGTTTGAAGGCGATGTGAAGTTGCAGTTTCACCTGGCCCCACCGTTGCTGGCCAAAACCAATGACAAGGGTGAATTGGTCAAGCAGCCCTATGGCCCGTGGGTGATGCGCGCGTTCAAGGTGTTGCGCCGATTCAAGGTCTTGCGCGGCACCGCGTTCGATATTTTTGGCAAGACTGACGAACGGCGTCAGGAGCGCGCGCTGATTACCGATTACCTGACCACTGTGGCTGAATTGCTGACCGGCTTGCGCCACGGACCGCAGCAACCTGATGCCGCCGCACGCTACGCGCTGGCGTTGCAACTGGCGAGTATTCCTGAGCAGATCAAGGGCTTTGGCCACGTCAAGATGCGCCATCTGGCAGCGGCACGCCCGCGCTGGGAGGCGTTGTTGGCACAGTGGCGTGCTTGACTGTGCATCTAGGGCGTAACGCGTGAACTGACATGGGGCGTTTGTGGCCGTGTCACCTTGAACCCGCACGGCGACTGGTTTGGGCGGCCTCCTCATACGGGGGTACCCGAAATCGTCGGCCGCCCAAGCCAGCCACCGCGCTGGACGGTGGCGACGCACCGGGTTCCGGGAGTCAATTTGTTTATTTGTCAATTTTTATAGCTATCAGCTCTTTCACTATATGGGCTGGGGCTTGTTTTTACTCAAAATTTGTTTATCCAACTAACTGCCGTGGCAGTCCAGCCACCCCGAAGCATGAAAGTTGGCTGTCATTGCGGACCACGATCCGCAATCCATGGCCCTGAATTCATGGATGCCCCCGGATCGGCGTCCGGGGCAAGCTTGTCGTCGCCCTGCCGTGCGTCGAGATTCCTCACCGCATACAATGCCAGCGTGCCTGTTTGAAGCCATTGTCAAGCGTCTCAAGCGGGCAGTTTGTTTGTGTGTTGTGTCAAAAATCTGGAGTTTTTCGTGTTTATTTCTTCTGCTTTTGCCCAGGCCGCGCCGGCTGCGGGCGGTGACTTGCAATCGTCGCTGATGGGTATGTTGCCCTTGGTGTTGATGTTTGTGGTGCTGTATTTTGTGATGATTCGCCCGCAAATGAAAAAGGCCAAGGAGCACAAGGCCATGGTCGAAGCGCTGGCCAAGGGGGATGAGGTCGTGAGCGCAGGGGGCATGCTGGGCAAGGTCAGCAAGCTGGGTGAGGTTTACATTGGCCTGGAAGTGGCGAGCGGCGTTGAAGTGCAAATCCAGCGCAGCGCCGTGGTTCAGGTGTTGCCCAAGGGCAGTATCAAATAAAGCTTGGGTTCACGCCACCCTTGGCGTTGTTTGTTGAAGGGCGATCATGAATCGTTACCCGGTCTGGAAGTACGTGATCATCGCGATTGCGTTGGTGGTGGGCGGCCTGTATGCGCTGCCCAATTTTTTTGGTGAATCACCGGCGGTGCAGGTGTCGGCAGGCAAGCCGCTGGTCAAGATCGACAGCGGCACGCTGGTGCAGGTGCAGGCGGCGCTCAAGCTGGCCGGCCTGGCACCCGATCTGCTGACGCTGGACGGCGCTTCGGTCAAGGCGCGTTTTCTGGATACCGACGCGCAGCTCAAGGCCAAGGACGCAATCCAGAAGGCGCTGATACCAGACCCGACCAACGCGTCGTACGTGGTGGCGCTAAACCTGTTGTCGCGTTCACCGGCCTGGCTGAGCGCCTTGCACGCGGCACCGATGTACCTCGGGCTGGACCTGCGCGGTGGTGTGCACTTCATGTTGCAGGTCGATATGCAGGCGGCGCTGACCAAGCGCGCCGAGTCGCTCGCCGGTGACTTGCGCACCAGCCTGCGTGAAAAAAGCATTCGCCACAGCGGCATTAACCGGGTCGGCCAGACCATTGAAGTCAAGTTTCGCGACGTTGCTACGCTCGCCGCAGCCAAAGCGGTATTGCAAGACCAGTTTGCTGACTTGCAGCCGGTGGATGCGCCCGACGGTGCCGAGTTCAAGCTGACGGCGTCGATCAAACCCGAGGCGGCGCGGCGCATCCAGGACCAGGCGCTCAAGCAAAACATCACCACGCTGCACAACCGTATCAACGAGCTCGGTGTGGCCGAGCCGGTGATCCAGCAGCAGGGGCTGGATCGCATCGTGGTGCAGTTGCCCGGCGTGCAGGACACCGCCAAGGCCAAGGACATTCTGGGGCGCACCGCCACGCTGGAAGTGCGCATGGTCGATGAAAGCGCCGAAGGCCGCGCCGCCGAGCTCGGCAGCGGCATGGTGCCGTTTGGTACTGAGCGCTACCTGGAGCGCAATGGCCAGGCGGTGATCGTGAAAAAGCAGGTGATCCTGACCGGTGAAAACCTGACCGACGCGCAACCAGGCTTTGACAGCCAGACGCAAGAGCCCAGCGTCAACCTGAACCTGGACGCCAAGGGCACACGCATTTTCCGCGATGTGACGCGTGAAAACGTCGGCAAACGCATGGCCATTTTGCTGTTTGAAAAAGGCAAGGGTGAAGTCGTCACCGCGCCCGTCATCCGCACCGAAATCGGCGGCGGGCGGGTGCAGATCAGTGGCCGCATGACCACGGTGGAAGCCAACGACACCGCCTTGCTGCTGCGCGCAGGCTCGCTGGCCGCGCCGATGGAAATCATCGAAGAAACCACCATCGGCCCGAGCCTGGGGGCAGAAAACATTGCCAAGGGGTTCCGCAGTGTCGCCTACGGGTTTACTGCGGTGGCGCTGTTCATGTGCGTGTATTACATGCTGTTTGGCATTTTTTCCAGCGTGGCGCTGGCGTTCAACCTGTTGCTGCTGGTGGCGGTGCTGTCGATGCTACAGGCCACCCTGACGCTGCCTGGCATGGCGGCCATGGCGTTGGTGCTGGGCATGGCGATCGACTCGAACGTGCTCATCAACGAGCGCATTCGCGAAGAACTGCGCGGCGGCGCTTCGGCGCAGGCGGCCATCCACACCGGCTACGACCGCGCCTGGGCGACCATTTTTGACTCGAACATCACCACGTTGATCGCCGGCCTGGCGCTGCTGGCGTTTGGCTCGGGCCCGGTGCGCGGTTTTGCCGTGGTGCACTGCCTGGGCATCATGACGAGCATGTTCTCGGGCGTGTTTTTCTCGCGCGGCGTGGTCAATTTCTGGTACGGACGCCAAAACCGGCTCAAGACGGTGTCGATCGGCACCATCTGGCGGCCCGACGGTGCGGCAGCACTCAAGACAAATGAATAACCTTGCGGGACAGATCTTTAGCTCTGTCCCCAACAAACGTATAACCTTGCGGGACAGATCTTTAGCTCTGTCCCCAACTGACTAGAAAGAGATCATGGAATTTTTCCGCATCAAACGTGACATCCCGTTCATGCGCCACGCGCTGGTGTTCAACATCATTTCGTTGATCACCTTTCTGGCGGCGGTTTTTTTTCTGTTTTCACGTGGGCTGCATCTGTCAGTCGAGTTCACCGGCGGTACCCTGCTAGAGGTCACTTACGCGCAGCCGGCCGATCTGGCGTCGGTGCGCAGTACGGTGGAGAAACTGGGTTTTGCCGACGTTCAGGTGCAAAATTTTGGCACCGCACGTGACGTGTTGATCCGCCTGCCGGTGCAAAAAGGCGTGACCTCGGCGCAGCAAAGCAACCAGGTGATGGCTGCGCTGCAAGCGGTAGAAGCCAGTGCAGCGATGCGTCGCACCGAATTTGTCGGCCCGCAGGTGGGCGATGAGCTGGCCGCCGATGGCCTGAAGGCGCTGGCTTTTGTGGTGGTGGGCATCATGGTCTATCTGGCGGTGCGCTTCGAGTGGAAGTTTGCCGTGGCGGCGATCATTGCCAACCTGCACGACGTGATCATCATCCTGGGATTTTTCGCCTTTTTCCAGTGGGAATTTTCCCTGCCGGTGCTCGCGGCGGTGCTGGCGGTGCTGGGCTATTCGGTGAACGAGTCGGTGGTGATTTTTGACCGGATCCGCGAAAACTTTCGCCGCTACCGCAAGATGAACACGGTGGAGATCATCAACAACGCCATTACGTCCACCATCAGCCGTACCATCATCACGCACGGTTCAACGCAGATGATGGTGCTGTCGATGTTGTTATTTGGTGGCGCCACCCTGCATTACTTTGCCTTGGCGCTCACCATTGGTATTCTGTTTGGCATCTATTCGTCGGTGTTTGTGGCGGCGGCCATCGCCATGTGGCTGGGGATTCAGCGTGAAGACCTGGTCAAGGGCGGCAGTGCAAAAAAGGAAACAGACCCCAACGATCCCAACGCGGGCGCAACGGTTTGACGCAATGCGGCGGACATGGCCACAAGTTCGCTTGAGTTCAATTCTCCCCAGTTGATGGCGCAAGTGCGCCTGCGGTTGGTTGAGCGGTCGGTGGCGGCTATGCAGACGCTGCAGCCCAAGGTGCTCGACGCGCTGATCGAGCTGATGGATCAGGCCGCCCCGTCGCGCGAGATGCAGTTGCGCCGTGACGCCTGGATGCTTTATCAAGGTGCCAAAGGCAAGTGGATCGATGGCACCATCAAGGTGTGGCAAAAGACCCTGACGGCCCCCGTGCCGCCAAAAAAAGGATCCAACAGCTTCAAGGGCTTGGCGCTGGAGCTTGAAAGCACTGAGTCGGTTGAAAACAAGATTCTGGCCTCCAAGTTGGCGCTGTCCTTGATGGAAACGGCAGCCCACGAAATCAATCATTTGCGTAAACGCCTGAAATTCCTGGGCTGTGGCCGTGCCCTGGTTGACACCGACATCGTGCACCCTGAGGTGTTGCTGCTACCGGTGGTGGAGCAGTGGGAAGCCAGTGGCATGCCGCGCGAAGCTTGGCCGCTGGTCAGTCCGGTGGTGCAAAAACACTTGAACGAACATTTGCAAAAGGCTTACGAGCAGTGCAATTTGCTGCTGACGGATCAGGGTGTCACCTGCAACATCGACGAAGCGAATTCGATGCCCGTGCACAGGGATGAGCGCGACGAGGATGCACCCCTGATGCAGGCGTCGGCCACGCCCGTGCCAGAGCGTCGCGGTACAGACAACCCTGCGATCGGTGTGGACAGTGTGCGCCGAGTGGGCGGCCCTGCCTGGCGCCATGGCCGCGCGCAGTCGATTCTTCAACAGGTGGGACGCCTGCTCAGTGGCGCCTTTTTGGGCGCGCCAGCGCATGGCGCAGCGCCAGCAGGTGGTAGTGCTGCAGGTTTTGACGCGGGTGCATCAGCCGAGGGTATGCTGCCTGCCACAGGTGCCACCCCGGCAACAGGTGCGCCGGTATGGTACGCAGGGCCCTGCGTACCCCTGATGGTGGCGCTGGACCAACAGCCGCAACTCAGTCAAGCGCATTTTGTGACTTCTGAAGGGGGCGCGCGGGTCGTTTCCCAGGTGGCCCACGAGCTGCGCCAGCAGTCCGCCGAGCTCAAGGGCAAGGCCGAAAACGACAATGAAAAAGCCATCATCGAGCTGGTGGCGCTGATGTTCCAGTCGATCTTGCAAGAAGACAGACTGCCTTCGGGCGTGCGGGTCTGGTTTGCGCGCCTGCAAATACCGGTGTTGCGTCTTGCGCTGACTGCCCCGGATTTCTTCAACAACCTTGACCACCCAGCGCGCAAGCTGATCGACCACATGGGCTCGTGTGTGCTGGGTTTTGATTCAAACAACATCAGCACGCAAGAGCTGGAAACCGAAATCAAGCGTGTGGTGCAGGTGATCGAGCAATACCCCGACACCGGAGACCGCGTTTACAAGCGCGTCTATGAAGAATTTCAGACCTTCCTGAAGGCGCACCTGGCCCATAAGCCGACCGCGCAAAAGGTGCTGGGGCTGGCCGAGCAACTTGAGCAAAAAGAAACACTGGCCATCCAGTACACCATCGAATTGCGCGATCAGCTCAAGGACATGCCGGTGCGCGAGGGAATTCGCAACTTCCTGTTCAAGGTGTGGGCCGAGGTGCTGGCGGTGTCCACCGTGCGCCAAGGCAAGCAGGGCGAAGAAACCATGACGCTCAAGAAGTCGGCTGCCGAGCTGATCTGGGCTGCCAGCGCCAAACCCAACCGAGTCGAACGGGCCAAGGTGATTGACCACTTGCCGGAATTGTTGCAGAGCCTGCGCACCGGCATGTCGCTGCTGGGGCTAGCGCGCGCGGCGCAGGATGCGCACCTCAAGATCATCAGTGACACGTTCGCTGACGCTTTCATGTCCAAGACCGAGGCCATTGCTGACGAGCAGATCCAGGCATTGGGGAAGCGCCTGGCCGAGCTGGATGACTTTATCGATGAAAACAGCACCCAGGAATTGCCGCTGGATTCGGACAATATTGAAGAACTTCTGGGTGTTGAGACCACCGATCTGGACGTTGTCAGCCAGGGCGGAGGCAGCGCCAGCCCGGTGATGCTGGAATGGGCGCATGAGCTCACGCTGGGCTCGTGGTTTACGCTTACCTACCGGGGCGTGGCCGGGCAGGTGCAGTTGGTCTGGCGCAGTCCGTTGGGGCATATGCATCTGTTTGCCAACACTTTGGGCCACAGCTATTTGTTTCAGACCGCACGTCTGGCGGCTTATTTGCAGTCGGGTGAGCTCGAGCCGCAAGAAGATGAATCGCTGATGACACGTGCAGCAAGCAACGCGCTGGACCAGATCCAGGTCAATCCAGAGCGCTTGCTGGGTTGATTCCAGTGCGGGCGCAAGCTGCGTTATTCAGACCGATTGCCGTTGAAACAAGCCGCCCGGCAGGCGGGCCACCGTACCGTCGAGTTCCAGTGTCATCAATTGCGCCTGTAGTGATGGCGTGTCAAGACCGGTGCGGGCTTGCAGCGCCTCCAGTCCCACCGGGTCAAAACCCATCGCCTGCAACAAGGCGTCGCTTGCGGCAGATAACGCTTCTGTTTGGGTTGTTGCAGCGTTGCCAGAAGGTTGCGGCAGGCGCAGGCCCCAATTCAATTCTTCCAGCACGTCTTGCGCCGACTCGACCAGCTTGGCACCCTGCTTGATCAATGCGTGGCAGCCGCGTGACTGCGCTGCGTGGATCGAGCCGGGAATAGCAAACACCTCTTTACCTTGTTCGGCGCTCAAGCGGGCCGTGATGAGTGAGCCCGAGCGCAAGGTGGCTTCAACCACCAGGGTGCCGTTGGCCAGGCCGGCGATCAGGCGATTGCGGCGCGGAAAATTGGCCGTTAACGGGGGTGTGCCCAGCGGGTATTCGCTCACCAGTAGCCCGTGCCGTGCTATCTGGTGCGCCAGCTGATGATGCGCCTTGGGATAGACCCGGTCCAGTCCGGTGCCTATCACCGCCACAGTGCGGCCTTCGGTCTCCAGCGCGCCAGCGTGCGCGGCACCATCGATACCCAGCGCCATACCGCTGACCACCGTCAAGCCCGCCTGCGCCAATGCTTTGGCAAACTGACGCGCGTTGCTGACACCCTGCGGCGTCGGGTTGCGGCTGCCCACGATGGCCAGACTGGTTTGGGGGTTCAACGGTTGACCAGCGGCCTGGGCCGCGGAGGTGTTGGTCGAGAAAGAGGCGCTGCCCAGCAGGTACAGCAGTAACGGCGGGTCGTCGAGTTGCAATAGGGCTGTGGGGTACAGCGGGCTGCCCAGCGACGCGATCTGGTGGCGCACACCATCGTCTTCCTGTCGCTGTAGCCAGGACCAGGTGGTTTCCACCATCTGCGGCAGAGATTCAGGCGGGTTGAGTAGGGCTTGTAACTGGGTCGGCCCTGCCACCTGACGCAGTGCGCTGGATGAATGCTCAAAAATGGTCTGTGGCAAGCCAAACGCTGCCAGCAGCTTGCGCGCGGTGACGGGGCCGACGCCGTCTGACAGTGTCAGACGCAGCCAGGCGGCCAGTTCATCGCGCTCCACGGCTGTAGGGGTGAAGCGGCAAAGTCAAAGCGGGTTGACCAACCGGTCGCCAATCTTGACACCGTTCGTGATGTCGAGCACCAGCGCGTAAGAGAGCTTGTCAAAGGTGCGAAATACCATCAACAAGCCGTTGCGTTCATCGGGCAGCTTGATCGTCGGAAGCGTGGGATCGGTCTTGTCCACTACGCGCGCACCGTCTTGCAAAATAGCTAGTACATGGCCGCTTTCGATGCCATCTGCCGTTCCCCGGTTGATGGCTACCACCTGGTTTTGAGCGGCGTTCACCACCGCACTACCGTAAACCGACACGATGCGCGCGTCCACCGGCTGACGGGGTGCGTGCGGCACATAGCTCTGTATTTGGGGCGCAGGCTCGGGTAGCAGTCGGTCACCAGCACGCATTTCTTCCTTGGCCTTGACGATGTCAATGGTGGCCGGGACGATCTCGGTGCGCATCTTGCCGTCCTGGCCCAGAGTTTCCTGCGTAGTTTCACTGCGTGCGAGCAGTGCTTTGCCAATGTACTGCGCCTCGTAGCCCAGCACCTCGGCGGTGACCGGGTCTTTCAGGGGCGTCGCGTTACGGAATACGCGAAACTGTCGCTGAGCCTGGTTGACGTTGTCGATCAACTCGTTGGACGACGCGCTGCGCGCGTAGGCGCGGTCACCCCGCGTCAGCAAAACGCGGCTGTCTTGCGCTGAAACAATGCGTGGCGCGCCCGACAGTGTGGCCTCATCAACGATGAGCGGTTCAGCTAGAAAGGGCTCGATCAGGTGGTTTTGCAGGGTCGGCAATGCGCCGCTGGTCAGCGACTCAGCGCGCACGCGCGGTGACAGTTTGACGGTGGGCACGCTGCCTTGCGCTGTGGCTTGTGTTGTCAGTGTGGCACGTCCATTGGCCTGGATCAGATACAGCGTTTGGCCAGGGTAAATCAGGTGCGGGTTTTTGATGTCGGCCAGGTTCATGCCCCACAGCTCGGGCCAGCGCCAGGGCGACTTCAGGAACAGTCCGGAAATGTTCCATAAGGTATCGCCAGGCACAACGGTATGGCTGACGGGTGTATCAGCGCGCAGTTCACTCAGTGCCACACCACGTTGTGCTGCCTGTTGCGCGGTGGCGCGTTGTTCGGGGGTGACAGGGTAGGGCTGCGCTTGGGATGCGGTACTGGAGAGCAGGGCGACTGCCAGAAAGCCCAACGCAGAAGATAAGAGGCTGTCAGAAAAAGGTTTTGCCATGACTGTGTTTACCATGTTGCATCGCATGAAATTTTGCGCCCAAGCCCTTGTTTGGACAACGATTGTCGCCGCAGCGACGCGGCGCGGCACGGAAAAATAGCGAAAATAGCGACATTCCGGAACCGATCTTATGGCATTGCTCCCCATTCTTTGTTATCCCGACCCCAAATTGCACACCGTGGCTGCGCCTGTGGCGGCGGTGGACGCGCGCATTCGCACGCTGGTCAGCGACATGCTCGAAACCATGTACGAGGCCAAAGGCATCGGACTGGCCGCCACCCAGGTGAATGTGCACGAGCGCCTGATCGTGATTGATGTGTCAGAGCAACGTGACGCGCCGCTGGTGCTGATCAACCCCGAACTGCTCTGGACCAGTGAGCAGACGCACCTCAATGAAGAGGGCTGCCTGTCGGTGCCCGGTATTTACGACGGCGTGATGCGCCACGACGCCGTCAAGGTGCAGGCGCTTGACGGCAACGGCCAGCGCCGGCTGATCGAAACCGATGGTTTGCTGGCCGTCTGCATTCAACACGAAATGGACCACCTGCTGGGCAAGGTGTTTGTGGAATACCTTTCACCCCTGAAACGCAACCGCATCAAGACCAAAATGCTTAAGGCGCAGCGCGAGGCGCGGTCTTGAAGCTGGTTTTTGCCGGCACGCCAGAGTTTGCTGCCGTGGCGCTGCGGGCGCTCATTGCTGCGGGTCATGAAGTGGCGCTGGTGTTGACGCAGCCCGACCGCCCGGGCGGCCGGGGCCTGAAGCTACAGGCGTCGCCGGTCAAACAAGTGGCGCAGCAGCACGGCATCGCCGTGGCGCAGCCACGCGGCCTGCGGCTGGACGGCAAATTTCCGGACGATGCACGCGCCTCCCAAGCTGCCTTGCACGCCGCGCAGGCCGACGCCATGGTGGTGGCGGCGTACGGGCTGATTCTGCCCACCTGGGTGTTGCAAGCGCCCCGCCACGGCTGCTTCAATATTCACGCCTCCCTGCTGCCACGCTGGCGCGGTGCAGCGCCGATCCACCGCGCGGTTGAAGCGGGTGACGCGCAAACGGGTGTCACCATTATGCAGATGGACGCCGGCCTTGACACCGGCGATATGCTGCTGCGGCAGAGTGTTGCCATTGGCGACGCCGACACCACCGGCACGCTGCACGACACGCTGGCACAACGGGGGGCAGAGTTGATGCTACAGGCGCTGGTGCGCTTGCAGCAGGGCAGCCTCACGCGCACGCCCCAGGCGGCTGAGGGCGTCAGCTACGCTGCCAAGGTAGAAAAGCACGAGGCGGTTATGGACTGGTCGCACAGCGCGCAGGACATTGTGCGGCGCGTGCGCGCCTTCAACCCGCAGCCGGGCACCAGCACGCTGCTGGACGGCGTGGCGCTCAAAATCTGGGCGGCCCGAGTCGGCGAAGCGCTTGCGCCGGGCTTCCATGTTTACGGTGAAATTATGGCCATAGCACCTGATGGTATTGCGGTAGCAGCTATGGATTCAATAGTTGTTTTGACCGAGTTGCAGCGCGCCGGGGGCAAGCGTTTGCCGGTTGCAGATTTCTTGCGTGGCTGTGCGCTGCGCGTCGGTCAGCAACTGGGTTAGACGTAAGCGCTGTGTTTTTCCAACCCACGTTGTACCGCCACCCCGAATTCCGCGTCGGTGCGCTTGACGCCATGGCGGCAGCGCCGGGTCTGGCCGCCTGGGGGCTGATGATGGGCGTGGCGATGGTGGACTCTGGCCTGAGCACGTTCGAGGCGCTGCTGATGGGTTGCATCGTCTTTGCCGGCAGCTCGCAGTTGGCCGCCATTCCGCTGATTGCCGTTGGCGCGCCCATGTGGGTGGTGCTGGCCACCGGTTTTTGCGTGAACCTGCGCTTTGTCGTGTTCAGCGCGCACCTGCGCCCGTACATGATGCATTTGCCGCTGTGGCAACGTCTGCTCACCGGCTACCTGACCACTGATCTGAGCTACGTCTTGTTCATCCGGCGTTTTCCGCAGTCTGACAGCACAGTCGCGGAGCGGCACGCGCAGCAGGCCTACCTGGCGGGCAATTGCGGCGTCAACTGGACCGCCTGGGTCGGTTGCACCGTGTTGGGCGTGTTCCTGGCGGCGCTGATTCCGACACGCTGGGGGCTGGGTTTTGCTGGCATTTTGGCTTTGCTGGGCATATTGGCGTCGCTGGCGTCGAGCCCGTTACGTTGGGTCAGCGCCGGTGTAGCGGGGGCGGCGGCGGTGGCAGCGTACGCGCTGCCGCTCAAGCTCAACATTTTGCTGGCTATCGCGGCAGCGGTGGCGCTGTGCCTGTTGCTTGAAGCCATGCGAGCGCCGGGTCAACCAGCCGTTGATGAAGCAGCATGACAGCGGGGCAAACCGATCTGTGGACGGTGGCTGTGATCGTCGCGCTGGCGCTGATCACGGTGCTGACGCGCACGCTGTTTTTTATCTCCAGCAAGCCGTGGCACCTGCCACACTGGGCGCAGCGTGGCCTACAGTACGCGCCGATTGCTGCGCTGGCGGCAGTGATCGTGCCCGAGATCATCATGACGCAAGGGCATGTCATCAGCACCTGGCAAGACGCGCGGCTGTTTGGGGCGCTGGCCGGTGCGGCGTGGTTTTACGCGCGCCGCGGCCAGGGGCAGGCGGTGTTGGGCACCATTGTGGTGGGAATGCTGATCTATCTGCCACTGCACCTGGTCTGGCACTGGTAACACGGTGACGGGGCTACGCTGCGGCGCTGGCGTGCATCCAGCGGGCACTGGATTCCTGCCGGCGCAGCAATGACGACGCATCAATGGCTTGGCACGGGAACAAATTGATGCTCGCCTTCAGGGCCCTGTGTAATATACAAATAGTAGCTGGTCATGCCTGTCAGACAGGGTCTTTGATCCTATTTTGTTTATGAAGTTGGGGTTTTTGCGATCGCCCGCTGCAGGGCGATGGCCAAGGCTTCTAGGTTCACCGGTTTAAGCAGATAGTCGTTCGCACCGGCCTCGATGGCGGCCTGGCGCTCCTCTGCCAGAGCACCGGCCGAGCAAGCGATGATGGGCACCGCCAGCGCACTCTGGCGCAGACGCCGCGTCGCTTCCAGCCCGTCCATGACCGGCATCTGGGTGTCCATCAGGATCACATCAAAAGGCTCGCGCAGGGCGATCTCAACCGCCTCTTGCCCGTCCACGGCCATGGTCGGATCGGCACCGCCTAAGCGTTTAAGCATGCCGCACATCACCAGGCGGTTCACCGGGTGATCTTCCACCAGCAACACCCGCACGGCACGGCTGAGCGGCTGCGCCGTTGGCGTGACCGGCGCTGGCACCGTACCCAGCCCGGCGCTGGCTGGCCTGGGCGGCTGTGCTTGCACCACCGCCAGGCGTGCGGTAAACCAGAATTCGCTGCCCTGCCCGACCGCGCTGTTGACGCCAACGGTGCCGCCCATCAGTTCGGCCAGGCGTTTGCATATCACCAGCCCCAACCCGGTGCCGCCGTATTTGCGCGTCGTGGAGCTGTCGGCCTGCTCAAAACTGCGAAACAAACGCCCGGACTGTTCGGGCGTGAGGCCAATACCAGTGTCGCGTACGGCAAAGCGCAGCCACACGCTGTCACCCGCGTGCGCGCCAGCAGCGTCGAGCGTGACCTGAACCTCGATGCGCCCCTTTTCGGTGAACTTGAAGGCGTTGCCCACCAGGTTGAACAAAATCTGGCGCAGGCGCACCGGGTCGCCGCGCAGGGTCTCGGGTACAGCGGCGTCGGCGCTACAGGCAAAGGCCGGGCCGTCCGGGCGCAGTCGCAGGCGAAACAGCGTGGCTACCTCGTCGAGCAGCGGCCGGAGCGCGAAATCGGTGCTTTCCAGCGTCAACTTGCCGGCTTCGATTTTCGAGTAATCCAGAATGTCGTTGAGGATCGCCAGCAACGTTTGGCCGCTGGAGCGGATGACGCGCACATAGTCGGCCTGCTCGGGGGTGAGCGCGCTGCCCGCAAGCAATTCGGCCACACCCAGCACGCCATTCATGGGGGTACGAATCTCATGCGACATCATGGCCAGAAACTCGCCCTTGGCGGCGCTGGCACGGGTCGCTTCATCGCGCGCGGCGATCAGCTCGGCCTGCGCGCGGTAGCGCTCGCTGACATCGTGGTACGAATAGACGCGGCCAATGATTTCGTCGTCGGCGTTGGCGGTCTGCACGCTGCACTCAAACACCCGGCCGTCGCGCAGGTGCAGCGTCGTAAAGGCATGACCGAGCGGAGCCAGCCCAGCGCCAGCGCCCGGGTCGGTAGGCCACGCCACGTCACTCGGGCATTGCGCTTGCAGGTAGGCCATGACGCCTGCGTCATCACGCTCGGCCAGCAGCTTGGACGGTATCGCCCACATGGCCGAAAAGCGTTGATTCATGTTGATGATGGCCCCCTGGTGGTCCACCAGCAAAATGCCGTCGGCTGTGGCCTCCAGCGTGGCGCGCAGGCGCGAGCCCAGGTTGAGCAACTCGGCCTCGATCTGGTTGCGGGCCGAAACCGGTGTGGCGCGCAGGGTGTAGCGCAGCGGCTGTTCACTGACCCGGCAGACCGACTTGGCAACGTCAAGCACCTGACCGTCGTGGCAACGCAGCGCGCCCTGTGCGGTGCGTTCGCTGGCATAAGCGTGCAGCTCGTCCCAGAAAAAAAGATCGGACAGCGCGCACTCAAATTCGCCGATCGGCTGGCCGATCAAGTCGTCGCTGCGGTAGCCCAGCAGCTGCAACGCCGCCGGGTTGGCCGCCAGGATGGTCAGGTTGGCACCGTCGATCAGCAACAGGATCTCGCCACTGCCTTGCAGCAGCAGCGCATCCAGCGTGCTGGCCCCGGGTAACGCGTTCATGCCCACCCCCCCGGCTTGCTGCCTGGTTCAGTTTGAGTTCCATCAAAAAAGTAAGTAACGTGTTTGCGCGGGTTTAAGTACGCCGCCGCAGGCGCGGGCAGCATCACTGGTGAAATGGCTTTGGTGATATTGATGTCGGGTTCCTGCTCCAGGTCTAGCATGATCGCCTCGGCCAGGGGCACGTTCGGGTCATAGACCATGACCCATGGTCGCAGCGGTTTACGCGGGTTGACCGAAGTCACCAGCGCCAGCGCGTCGTTAGACAAATGCACGATTGAGCCGGGCGGATAGACGCCCAGGCTACGCACCAGCAACTGTAGTGCCTTGACGTCAAACTTGCTGCGCCGCTGCGCAAACATGAACGACAGCGCCTGGTGCGGTGTCATGGCTTTTTTGAGGTCCACCGGGTTACACAGGTTGTCGTAAAAATTGACCAGCGAGACCAGCCGTGCCGCTGGTGTCATGGCGTCTGCCTTGAGCCCCTTGGGGTAGCCGCTGCCATCGGCCAGCTCGTGGTGTTGCGCCACCACGGCCAGCGCCCCGCAGGCGATACCCAGCTTCTGGGCCATCGTGACACCATAGTCAACATGTTGCTGGCGCAAGTTGCGCTCGGCCTGGTTGTAGTCTTCAGGCGACTTGCGCAGCACCCGGTCCGGGATGTCCATCAAGCCAACATCGTGCAGCATGGCACCGATGCCCAGATCGCGCGCAGCGGCCACGTCCAGCCCCATTTCTTGCGCCAGCATCATGGCCAGAATGGTGACGTTCAGGCTGTGGTAGTAAACATCTTCGCCGCCTGCCCTTTCACCCATCACATGCAAGGTGGCGTCTGGATTTTCCAGAAAGGCATCGGTCATCTGGCCCACCAGCGCGCCCATTTCTTCCAGCGTTTCTTTTGGCATGGACAATAAATTGCGGTTCAAACTCTTCATCACGGCACCGGCTTTGGAGAACGCCCGCTCTACATTGGCCAGTTGTTCACGCCGCTGCGCCAGCGCCCGCACGCGCTCGCGTTTGGCCAGTTGGGCCGGGCTTTGCTGCGCCGGTGCGGACGCCGGGGCCTCGGCAGGGCGTGGCTCGACCGCACGCGACAATCCGGTCGGCAGGCACGCCGCCAGCGCTTGCGCATCGCTGCGCTGCGGATCGATGCGGTAACGCGCCAGCTTGAGCGCGCGCAATCCATGCAATTGGTCGTCGTTGCGGATCTTGAAGCTGTTGAGCGTGAAATCATGCGCAAACCAGGGCACATCCAGGCTCACGAACAAACCCAGGCAAAGCCGGTCTGGCGTGACAAAAAAGTTGTTTGGCGCATCACTGGCGCACGGTTTTGACGTCGCTTCTTGCATGGGCATGTCGCCAGTCTAACCGGGTCGATCAGAGCCGGCCCGCCGCCAACCGTGCGCTGGCACGATGCATGAATTACAAAGCGCGCAGGCCGAAACCGCGCCCGGATTGGAAAACTCCGCATGCCCGGACCTGCCTTCGCACCGGTAACGACTCAGTAGAATGGATCGATTGTGACGCGAGGTGTCACCGAGTTTTACAGAAGAGAGTCGTTATGGAGACTGTTGGAGCAACAAATGGCGTACCGCGTCTGGATCTGTCGCGCGGGCTTGACATGATGGGCTCTGAGGCTGAGTTGCGCAATATTCTGGTGACCGTCGTGACCAGTCTGGCGACTGACCTGCCCACCATTGACAAAGCGCTGAAAAACGGTGACGTAGCCACAGCGAACCGCTTGTTGCACGCCATGAAGGGCTATATGCCGATCATCGGGTCTGAGGCACTGATTGCGCAGGTGGTGGCGGTGGAACACCTGAGCAAAACCGCCGCCGCCGACGTGCTGCGCGCTTATCAGCAATTGGTCCCCGAGCTGCAAGGCTTGCTGACTGAAATTCAAAACTTTCTGGCTTAGGATACACACTATGGCAAGCATGGCTTTTTCCCTGGTACGCGTGCTGGTGGTTGATGACGACCCGGTAATGCGCGACTTTGTTGTCAATACGTTGCGGCGCATTGGCATTCAGCATGTCGAGACCGCTGTTGACGGCGCAAGCGCGTTGCGCACCATGATCAGCTTCAAGCCAGATCTGGTGTTGACCGACGTCCATATGCAGCCGATGGACGGTCTGGCCTTTGTCGAGAAAATGCGCAAGCACAGCAATCCGCTGGTCAGCGGTATGAAGGTTATTTTCATGAGTGCCGACAGTAGCACTGGAACGCTGGGCCAGGCGCTGCCGTTGGGCACTTTTGGTTACATTGTCAAACCTCCGCGCGTCGAAACGCTGAAAGCCAGAATTGAGCAGGCGCTGAAGTAAGCCGGGCGTTCTTCCGCCTTTTTTCAACACACCAAGACCTCACATGAAATTTTTGCAACCTGCCATTGCGTTGCTCCAGCCACTGTCGGGCAAAGCGCGGTTCTGGATCTTGCCCCTGCCTTTGCTGGCGGTGGTGTTGGCGGCGATCCTGGTGCTGCTGTTTCACGACGCTTCAGCGCCCCAGCAATTTGGTGCCTTGCTGGCCAGCTTGATGGTGGCGCTGCTGGTCTGGCTGTACTTGCAGCTGGCTTTTTTTACCATTACCCGTGACGAGCGCAACCGTACCGAAAGCGCCATGCGACTGGCCGCGCAGGGTGACCTCACGCACACGGTGAACGTGGGCATCCAGACGCTGGGCAACTTCAGCAAGCATCTGGACAAGATGATCTTGAGCATGTCGAGCATCGTGGCCAACATCCGCACTGCTGCCGTGCTGGTGGGCGACACGGGCAAGCGCTTGGTCGATGACACCCGGGCGCTGGCCGAACGCGCCGAGGCGCAGGGCCAGCACTTGCAGGAAACGTCGCTGCACGTCAAGCACGTCAGTGAAACCGTGGCGCGCAACGCGGAGGCGGCGCAAGAGGTCAGCATGATGACCAAAAACTTGCACCAAGAGGCCGACGGCGCTGGCAAGATGATGTTTGAGGCCGTCAAAAGCATGGGGCCGCTGGAGCAGACGTCCAAACGTATGTCCGAAATCATTGGTGTGATTGACGGCATTGCGTTCCAGACCAACTTGCTGGCGCTGAACGCCGCGGTGGAGGCGGCGCGCGCGGGCGAGCAGGGTCGTGGCTTTGCCGTGGTGGCCGCCGAAGTGCGTAACCTGGCCAAACGCAGTCAGAGCGCCGCCGCTGAAATCCGCGGCCTGATTGCCGAGTCGGCCAGCCGGGTGGGCGACACCGTCAAGGGCATCAACGAAGTCAACACCACGATGGAAAGCCTGATCTCGGGCATCGGCGAGATCGCCATGAACATCAACGTCATGGCCGAGGGCAGCGCCAGCCAAAGCGCAGCGCTGGAAGAAGTGGTGCACGCTGTGGGTGATCTGGACGTGCTGACGCACGAAAACGCCGCGCTGGTGGGGCGCGCGAGTACCAATTCAGACCGCCTGATTCACCAGGCCTCGACGCTCGAAATTTCGGTCGGCGACATTCGCCTGCGCCAGGGCACGGCTGACCAGGCGCGTCAGCTCGTGTTTGATGCCATGGTGCACATGCGCAATGTGGGGTACGAGCAAGCCGTGCGCGACTTTCATGACACGCAGTCGGGGTTTATTGACCGCGACATGTACATCTTTATTTTTGACCGAGCTGGCTTCTACGTCGTTCATGGGTTGATGCCAGAAAAAGACGGCAGCGATCTGCGTGCCGCCCCCGGTTTGGATGCCGACAAATTGGTGGCCGATGCGTGGGACGTGTGCGACCGCGAACAAGGTGGCTGGGTCAACTACACCATCATCAATCCGGTGTCGCACGAGGTGCAGGCCAAAACCTCTTACGTGGTGCCGCTGGACAACGACCGCCTGCTGGGTTGTGGCTGTTATCTCGGTAAGGAGTGGCTTGACGTATGACGCTCCAAGCTACGGACGATCAGGCCAGGCAGCGCGCGCTGGTGCAGTTGGTGTGTGATGTGTTGCCGGTTTGGCAGCGTCATTTGGCCAGCTCGCGCAGCCAATCCGAAGCTGCGGTGAACCAGATGGTGGTGGCTTTTGGCGAGATCGTTCCACGGTTGCCCAACCAAAACGCTGCGCAGCGGCCGGCGCCCGATGTAAGCGATGCGGTCGAGCGCATGTACCAGGGGTTTCAGTATGAAGACCGCATCAGCCAAGTGGTGGCCTTGCTACAGCAGGACATGCAGCGGCTGTTGCAGGCGCTTTCTGAATCCGATACGTCGCTGGATGCCGCGCAATGGCTGGCGCGGTTGGAGTCTGGCTACGTGATGGAGGAACAGCGGCAACAGCATCACGCGGGCGATCAGGCCAAACCAGCGACAGACAACGACGAAACAACATTTTTTTGACAAGGAAACAGACCATGGCACAGACAATTTTGATCATCGATGACTCGGCTAGCCTGCGCCAGTTGGTGGCGATGGCCTTGCAGGGTGCAGGCTACGAGGTGCTGCAAGCCGGTGACGGCCAGGCCGCGCTGGCGTTGCTGGACGGGCGCAAGATTCACATGGCTATTTGTGACGTGAACATGCCGCGCATGAACGGCATCGAGTTTGTCAAAGCCGCCAAGGCGTTGCCCAATTACCGCTTTTTGCCGATCCTGATGCTCACCACTGAAAGCCAGGAAGCCAAAAAAGAACAAGGCAAGGCCGCCGGGGCCAAGGCCTGGATGGTCAAGCCGTTTTCGCCCGCGTCGCTGCTGAACGCCGTCTCCAAGCTCTGCCTACCTTGATCGTTTGCTGTTTTTGACGGTGCAGCAACCGTCTGTAGTTGCTGCAAGTTTTTAGCGCAATCAGGAACCTGCCATGAGTCAAGCCTTTGAACTCCCTGAAGAGTTGACGATTTACAGCGCGGTGGAAACCCGCGACGCCTTGCTGGCCTGGGTCACCGGGCAAGCCGCCAAGTCGGCCAAGTTGCTCGATATTTCGGGTGCCAAGGTGCGCGAGGTGGACGGCTCCGGCTTGCAGTTGTTGGCGTCGTTGTCCCACACCGACCAGCCCTGGCGCATGGTCAACCCCAGCCCAGCCCTGACCGAGGCGTGCGCGCACATCGGCTTGGGCGCATGGTTGCAGCAGCAGTCCGTCACTGTTTGAGAGGCACGCCATGAACCAGACATCCGACGCTGACCGTGACTTTCTGGCCGCCGCCATGCCCGCTTTCATCAGCGAAGCGGGCGAACAGACCGAAGCCATTGAAACCCTGTTGCTTGAGCTTGAAGACCAGCCCGACAACCGTGAGTTGCTCGACAACCTGTTCCGCTGCGCCCACACGGTCAAGGGCTCGGCCGGCATTTTTGGCCTGACCAAGGTGGTGGAGTTCACGCACCACGTGGAAACCCTGCTGGACCAGTGCCGTGACGGCGTGCTGTCCTTAACGCCCGAGATCAGCACCCTGTTGTTGCAGTGCAATGACCAGATCAAGTTTCTTGTGGATACGGCCAGTGACGACGCGGCCGACACCGCTGAGCAAAAAGAGCTGCGCGCCGACCTGGTGATCCAACTGCAAGCCTATACATCGGGGGGGGGTCAAGTCACGTTGCCACAAACAGCCCACGCTAGCCAGGCTGCGGCTGCGCAAACCGCCGCTGACGCGGACGTTGCACCCGGCATAACCGCTTGGCACATTTCCGCACGCTTTGGCCCCGAGACGTTTCGCAACGGCATGGACCCGCTGTCGATTGCCAAATACCTCAAAGGCCTGGGCGAGGTGCAGTCGGTGCAATGCGGCACCGAGTCGGTGCCGGCGCTGGTCAACCTGAACCCCGAAACCTGCTACCTGAGCTTTGACATGCACCTGCTGTCCAAAGCCACGCGCGAAGAGGTTGAAGGGGCCTTCAGCTTTGTGGCCGAAGACTGCGAGCTTGACGTGCAAGCCCCCGAGAGCCCGGAGCAAAAGCTGGTGCGCGCCATTGAAGACATGCCTTCCACCCCGCGCCTGGGCGACATGCTCGTGTCGGTGGGCGCGGTGAGCCAGGGCAAGCTCACCGAGGTGCTCTCAAATCAAGAGCTGTCAACGCCTGCTGCATCTGGGCAAAAGGCCAAAATAGGCAATTTGCTGGCAGACAAGGCGGGGGTTGCACCGGCGGTGGTGGAAGCGGCTTTGAACAAGCAGCAAAAAACCAAAGAGTCCAGCGGTGAAGAAAACCGTTTCATCCGCGTGCAGGCCGACCGGCTCGACGCCGTCATCAACCTGCTGGGCGAGCTGGTGATTGCCGGGGCCGGAGCCAATTTGCTGGCGCGTGAAACGCGCAACGTGGCGCTGATCGAGGCCAACCTGCACATGAATGGGCTGATTGAAGAAATCCGCAACGGTACGCTCGGCCTGCGCATGGTGCCGGTGGGAGAAACCTTCAGCCGCTTCCGGCGCGTGGTGCGCGACACCGCGGCCAGCCTGGGCAAAGAAGTCAATTTTGAAATCGTCGGGGGCGAGGCTGAGCTGGACAAATCCATGGTCGAAAAAATTGCCGATCCGCTGATGCATCTGGTACGCAATTCGCTCGACCACGGCCTGGAACCGCCGCAAGAGCGCATGGGCGCGGGCAAAACCCCGGCGGGCAAGCTCACGCTGAGCGCCAAGCATGAGACGGGCGCGATTCTGATCCGCATTGAAGACGACGGCCGTGGTATCAACCGCGAGCGCGTGCTGCAACGCGCCTGGAACAAAGGTCTCATCGAGCAAGGCGTGGTACCCAGTGACGATGTCATCAACATGATGATTTTTGAGCCCGGTTTTTCCACCGCCGAGCAGGTCACCAATTTGTCTGGCCGCGGTGTCGGCATGGACGTGGTCAAACGCAACATCGAGGCGCTGCGCGGCAACATTCAACTGCACAGCCGCCCTGGCAAGGGCCTCACGGTGGACATTCGCCTGCCGCTCACGCTGGCCATCATCGACGGGTTTCTGGTGGGTGTGGGCAAGTCCAAATTTGTGCTACCGCTGGGCTCGGTGGTCGAAGTGATCGAGGCCGGTGGGCAACACGTGAGGGTGGACGCCAGTGGGCGCCATGTGGTGGAATTGCGCGGCAATGTGCTGCCGGTGGTGCGCTTGCGCACGCTCTACAGCATCGAGTCCAGCCTGCCAGATCGCACGAGCGTGGTGGTGGTCAACGCGCCCAAGGGCAAATACGGAATCGAGGTGGAGGTACTCATGGGGCAGCAACAAACGGTCATCAAACCGCTGGGCCGCTTGTTCAAGACCCTGCGCGGCATTTCTGGGTCGAGCATTCTGGGTAGCGGCGAGGTGGCGTTGATTCTGGATGTGTTGTCGTTGGGTGACCTGGTCACCGCAGACGTTCATGCGGCGCCAGCCAGTCGGTCGGAGGTTGCACCATGACCCATCACCAAACCCTGACGGCTGGCGTGCCGGGCGAGCGCAAAAGCCACGAAGGTGTGCAGCAATACCTGACATTCAACCTCGGCGACGAGGTGTTTGCGATGGACATCCGCTCGGTACGCGAGATCATCCAGCAGGGTGCCATGACGGTGGTGCCGCTGATGCCCGAGTTTGTTCGCGGCATCATTAACCTGCGGGGTGCCGTGGTGCCGGTCATTGACTTGCAGGCGCGGCTGGGGCGCGCGCTCACCCAGGCGGGCAAAAAAACGTGTGTCATTATTTTTGACGTCGGCCCTGACGGCGACAAGGTCGAGCTTGGTTTGTTGGTCGATGCCGTCGGTGAGGTCATCGACATCGCCCCAAGCGCCATTGAGTCAGCACCGCAGTTTGGCACCACCATTGCCCGTGAATACATCTATGGCCTGGGCAAGGTGGGCAGTGAATTCATCGTGATTCTGGAGCCCGAGCGGGCCCTGAATATTGACGACATGGTGGCGCTGACCGAGCGTCGACACGCTGCCTGAACCCTCAGTGACTGCCCATTCCTTTCTGCTCTTCTAATTAAAACTCGCATTATCATGAACCTTAGTCAACTTCCCATCAAAGTGCGTATCCTCGGCGGGTTTGCCTTGCCGATTGTCTTGTTCGTTGGCTTTGTCGTTTGGTTTGCCGGACAGCTTGGTCAAGTCAAACAAAGTGTGCACCAGGTCGCAGACGAAAGCGTGCAATATGCCTTGCTGGCTACGGCAATGGATAAGAACGTGGTGCAGATCCAGCAATTTTTGTCCGATGTTTCCGCTACCCAGGGCAAGGATGGCTTGGATGACGGTTTCAAGAACGCACGGGACAACATGAACCAGCTCAACACGGCGCTGGACCGGTTTGAAAGGCATTTTGCCAACCTCGGTGACGGAAAGTCACAGCAGGCGATTGCGCGCATCCGCAAGCAGGCGCAAGACTATTTTGATATTGGTAACACCATGGCTCAAGCGTTTGTGGCGGGTGGGCCGGTGACGGGTAACCCATTGATGGGCGGGTTTGACAGCGCCAGCGAAGCGTTGCAAAAAGAGCTGGCTCCCTTTGTGCAGTCACAGGTTCAGGAGATGAAGACCAGCCTGGCGGCGGTGGCGGCCCGGGTCGATCAGGTCTCGCAGGTAGGCATGATGATTGTGCTGGCGGCGTTGCTGGTGGCGATGGCAGTGGCCCTGTGGGTGACCGCCAGCATCACCCGACCACTGGGTAATGCGCTGGGCGTGGCGCGTGAAGTAGCCGCTGGTAACTTGAACGCCAAAATTGAAGTGGATGCCAGCGAAATCGGCCAGTTGATGGCACCGCTGGCCAAGATGCAGACGACGTTGCAAGACTTTGAAGTGGCACAACTGGAGATGGCGCGCCAGCATGACGCCGGTATGTTGGACTACACCATGCCCTTGGGCCAGTTGGAAGGTGCCTACCGGGAGATGGCACAGTCGATCAACACTTTGGTGCAGTCGCATATTGCCGTCAAGATGAGAGTGGTGGAGGTGGTGCAGTCTTACGTGGATGGCAAGCTTGACGTGCAAATGGAGCGCCTGCCGGGTCAAAAAGCGCGTGTCACGGCTGCCATGGACCAAGTGCAAATGGCGATGCGCGCCGCGCGTGAGGCGGCCCTGTTCAACGAGCGCGTGCGCCTGAGCCTGGACAGCCTGCCGGTGGCGGTAACCATTAGCAACGCCCAAGCCGAACTGGTGCACGCCACGCCCAACGCCAAAGAACTGCTCAAACTCTTTGGTGGCGCCAGCTTTGATGCTGATGCTTTTTATGGTAACAAGCTATCGGGCTTGTTCAAGAGCGCCGAGCATTCAACCCGGTTTGATGAAGCCATGCGCACGGGCCTGAGCATCGACATGGAAGTGGCGGGGCACCAACTGCAACTGCTCACGCGCCCGGTGCGCGACGCTGGCGGCAACCCGATCGGGCGCATCACGCAGTGGCTGGATCGCACCGATGAAATTGCCTCTGAGAACGAACTCGACGCCATGGTCGATGCCGCCACGCAGGGTGACTTTTCCGCACGCTTGCGGCTGGACAACAAGACCGGGTTTTTTGCCAAAATTTCGACTCGCATGAACCAATTGATGGATGTCAACCAAAAAGGCCTAGAGGACGTGGCGCGTGTCATGCTGGCCATGGCCGAAGGTGATTTGACACAACGCATCAGCGCCGACTATGCCGGCTTGTTCGGTCAAGTCAAAGATGCGGTCAACACCAGCAGCGACAACCTGACCCGCGTCATTGGTGAAGTCCACGCCGCCGCTGACGCCCTGACCGGTGCCGCCAACCAGGTCAGTGCCACCGCACAAGCGCTGAGCCAAGCCGCCAGCGAACAAGCCGCCAGCGTGGAAGAAACCACGAGCCAGATTGACGTGATGAGCGCGTCCATCAACCAAAACAGCGACAACGCCAAAGTGACCGACGGTATGGCCACCAAGACTACCAAAGAGGCCGCGGATGGAGGCCAGGCGGTGAGCCAGACGGTGCAGGCCATGAAACAGATTGCCGCGAAGATTGGCATCGTTGATGACATTGCCTACCAAACCAACCTGCTGGCGCTGAACGCCGCTATTGAGGCCGCTCGCGCTGGAGAGCACGGCAAAGGCTTTGCCGTGGTGGCGGCCGAAGTGCGCAAACTGGCCGAGCGCAGCCAGGAAGCCGCCAAAGAAATTGGCGAGCTGGCGGGCAGCAGCGTGACCACCGCAGAGCGCGCGGGCAAACTGCTCGATGAAATTGTCCCCAGCATCCAGAAGACGAGCGAACTGGTGCAGGAAATTGCCGCCGCCAGCAGCGAGCAAAGCGAATCGGTGACGCAAATTGGCGGGGCCATGGGGCAACTTTCCAAAGCCACGCAGCAAAATGCCAGCGCTTCTGAAGAACTGGCCGCCACCAGCGAAGAGCTTAGTGGCCAGGCCGAGCAGTTGCAGCAAAGCATTGCGTTTTTCAATACCGGTGAAGGGCGCGTTCAGGTGACCGACCGTCATGCGCTGAACTCTCCAGCGCACACGCCCGAGCACAGGTTGGGCGGCGGCCCCGCCCACACGCCTTTGATTGCTGCGCCCGTGCGTCGCTCAGACCTTGGAAACTTCAAGCCGTATTAGCCTGTAGCGGTTGTAAATTATTGAGAATGTGCTATGAAATATAAAGTGGAACCGACGCGGCATGAGCGCCTGATGCGCGACGATGATTTCATCGTCAGCAAGACCGATCTGAAAGGCCGCATCACCTACTGCAACCGCATTTTTGTCGAGTTTTCTGGTTACGCCGAGTCAGAGCTGCTGGGGGCGCAGCACAACGTCGTGCGCCACCCAGACATGCCGCGCGGCGTGTTCAAGTTTTTGTGGGACACGCTCGGGGCCCAGAAAGAGTGTTTTGCCTATGTGAAAAACATGAGCAAAAACGGTGATTTTTATTGGGTCTTTGCCAACGTGACGCCGGATCTGGACGCGCAAGGCAGCGCACTGGGCTACTTCAGCGTGCGGCGCAAGGCGCAGCCTAAAGCCATTGCCGTGGTCACCGATGTTTACCAAGCCATGCTGGCTGAAGAGGAGCGCGCCGGGCCCAAAGACGCGTGTGAGGCCTCATTGGCGCTGTTGGGTTCGATTCTGAAACAAAAAGGAGCCAGCTATGAGCAGCTCATCCTCTCGCTCTGAAGGTGCGGGCATGGCCTGGCTGATGGGTTTTGTGCTTGCGGCGGGCGCACTGTTGCAAAGCCGGCAAGACGGCTGGGGCGCGTTGCCCCTGGTGTGGCTGGTGCCTGCGCTGGGCTGTTTGCTGGTCTGGCAAGGCATCTTGCAGCGCCAGCAGCGCTACGTGCTGGAGATTCAGGCCATTGCCCGTGACATTGCACACGGCAAGTTTGAGCGCCGCCTGCATCAGTTGCCTACCCGGGGCTTGTTTCATGATTTGTGCTGGGACTTCAACGACATGCTCGATCAGTTGGAAGCGTGCTTTCGTGAACAGGCCACGGCGTTACAGTACGCCAGCCAGGGTCAGTATCACCGCTTGGCGCAAACGGCGGGCTTGCGCGGCACGTTTGGACAGGCGCTGGCGCAAACCAACGAATCGCTGCGCACCATGGCGCAGGCTGCCGAACACGAACGCCAAGCCGCCGAGGCCAAGCGTTTGGCCGACGAGCAAGAACGTATCACCGCCAACGCCAACCGGCGTATCCGGTTGGCGCTCGACCATGTCAGCCAGCCGGTGCGCATTGCTGACGACGACGGCACGGTGATCTACATCAACCACGCGCTGCGCGAGAACCTACACCGCAATGTGGAAGGCTTCAAAAAGCAAATCCCGGGCTTTGACCCGGAACGGGTGGTAGGCAACAGCATTGGGGTTTTTTATGCCGACTCGGCGGCGGCCTTGACGCGTCTGAAGGCACTCACCGGCACGGTGAACACCCGCATCCCGTTGGGCGGGCGCATGTATGACCTTTCTACCACCGCAGTGGTGTCAGAAGACGGCCAGCGGCTGGGCACCGTGGGCCAGTGGATCGATATTACCGACCAGCTTGCGGCCGAGCAGGAAATTGACCAGGCGGTACAGGCAGCAACGGTGGGCGACTTTGCCCAGCGCCTTTCGTTGGAGGGTAAATCCGGGTTTTTTGCAAATTTGTCCAGCGGCATGAATCGCCTGCTCGATACCACCGAAAGCGCCATGAAAGACGTGGCACGTGTGGTGGCGGCCTTGGCCGATGGCAAGCTGACAGAGCGCATCACAACCGACTACCAGGGGATGTTTGGCCAAGTCAAAGACAACGTCAACACCACCACCGAAAATCTGGCGCGTGTGATGGGTGAGGTGCTCGCTGCGGCCAATGCCCTCACCAGTGCAGCCAACCAGGTTAGCAGTACCGCACAGGCTTTGAGCCAGGCCGCCAGCGAGCAAGCGGCCAGCGTGGAAGAAACCACCTCGCAAGTTGAGGTGATGAGCGCGAGCATCAACCAGAACAGTGATAACGCCAAGGTGACCGACGGCATGGCCACCAAGACCACCAAAGAGGCGGTGGACGGCGGCAGTGCCGTGAGCCAGACGGTCGCGGCCATGAAACAGATTGCCGCCAAGATCGGCATCGTGGACGACATTGCCTACCAGACCAACCTGCTGGCCTTGAACGCCGCTATTGAAGCCGCCCGTGCTGGCGAACACGGCAAAGGCTTTGCCGTGGTGGCCGCCGAGGTGCGCAAACTCGCCGAGCGCAGCCAGGATGCTGCCAAAGAAATCAGCGCGTTGGCGGGTGACAGCGTCAACACGGCAGAGCGCGCAGGCAAGCTGTTGGATGAGATCGTGCCCAGCATCCAAAAGACCAGCGAACTGGTACAAGAAATTGCCGCTGCCAGCAGTGAGCAAAGCGAAGCGGTCACACAGATTGGCGGTGCCATGGGGCAGCTTTCCAAAGCCACGCAGCAAAACGCCAGTGCCTCTGAAGAACTGGCTGCCACCAGCGAAGAGCTGAGCGGTCAGGCAGAGCAATTGCAGCAGAGTATTGCGTTTTTCAACATCGGTGACGGCGCAAGCACGGTGCCCGACCGGCACGCGCAGCGCGCGCCCCAGGCGCTTGCCCAGGTGGTCAGGCCGCGTGGTGCAGCGCCAACCGCGCTGGCGTTGACGGGTGGTGCGGCGTCGCAGCCAAAGCCTGCGTTGAACCTGGACTTCGACCAAGTGATCAACGCGCACGCGCAGTGGAAGACCAAGTTCAGAACCGCCATCACGCACCAGGAGCAGCTCAAGGCCGAGACCATTGCGCGCGACGATGCGTGTGAACTTGGAAAGTGGATTTATTCCGAGGGCAAGGCGGCGCTGGGGCAAAGCGGCGACTTTGCCAAACTGGTCACGGAGCACAAACACTTTCATCGCAGTGCAGGGGACGTGGCACACGTTATCAACCAGCGCCGCTTTGACGCTGCCACCGACATGATTAGCCCGCGTTCGACGTTTACCCAGGCCTCCAACCAGGTGATTGCCACGCTGGGCCGGATCAAGCGTGGTTCGGTCTGAGCTCAGGCCGTCCAAAGTACGTCAAACCTAGATTGCCTCAGACCATGAATCCACACGACCGCGACATTGAAGAACGCACCCGCCTGGCGGGCACCAACAAGTTTGAGCTGTTGTTGTTTCGGCTGGGCGAAGCGCCTGGAACCGGAGAGCGCGAGCTGTACGGCATCAATGTGTTCAAGGTGCGTGAGGTGCTGGTCATGCCCAAGATCACGGCGTTGGCCAATTCGCACGAACACGTGCTGGGCGTGGCCAATATCCGTGGGCAAATCATTCCGGTGATTGATCTGCCTGCCGTGGTGGGCTGCAAGCCCAAGCTGGGCCATACCATTTTGATGGTGACCGAGTTTGCCCGCACTGTGCAGGCCTTTGCAGTGGAAGACGTGCGTGAAATTGTGCGACTGGAATGGGACCAGGTGATTCCGTCTGAGGGTACGCACGCGGGCGCGCTGGTGACCGGCATTGCCCGGCTGGACCCCGGCAACCCCGACACGCGGCTGGCGCAGGTGCTCGACGTGGAACAGGTGCTGCGCGACGTGACTCCACAGCCCAAGGAAGAGCTGGACAAAGAGGTGGTGGGTGAAGCCTTGCAGTTGCCACCGGGCACCAAGATACTGGTGGCCGACGACTCTTTTGTGGCGCGCTCGGTGATCGAGCTGGGGCTCAAAGCCATGGGCGTTGACTTTGTCATGACCAAAACCGGCAAGGAAGCGTGGGACTATCTGCAGGCGTTGGCCGATCAGGTCAAGACCGACGGCGGGCGCGTGAAAGACAAGATTGCCATTGTGCTGACAGATCTGGAAATGCCCGAAATGGATGGCTTTACGCTGACCAAACTGATCAAGCAGGACGCGCGCTTTGCGGGTGTGCCGGTGGTGATCCATTCATCGCTCACCGGTACCACCAACGAGAACCATGTCAAAGGTGTGGGTGCCGACGGTTACGTGGGCAAGTTTTCCCCGCGTGAGCTCGCCGCCACGCTGCGCCGGGTGCTGGGTTGAAGTGTGATCGTGTGCTGAATTTGAATGACAAAAAACCCTTTAATGCCTTACGGAGACTGCGATGAGTGCTAGAAAATTTACACTGCTTGAACGATTGTTTGGGGGAGATGCCATCAACCGCATCATGGCCGAACTGACGCAGGAGCTACAGGTGCGCAAGGCCATCATGGACCTGACTTCCATCGTGTCGGAGTCGGACAAAAAAGGCGACATCGTCAGTGTCAACCAGAAGTTCATCGACGTGTCCAAATACCCACGCAACGAGCTTATTGGCCACCCGCACAGCACCACGCGCCACCCCGACATGCCCAAGGAGACGTTTAAACAGCTCTGGGCCACGATCGGGCGCGGCGAGATGTTTCGCGGCGTCATCAAAAACCGCGCCAAGGACGGCGTTCCTTACTACGTGGACGCTGTCATCGCCCCGTTTCTCGACGCGCGCGGCAAGCCCACCAAATACCTGGGCGTGCGCTACGACATCACAGAAGCAGAGACCGAACGACAAAACGCGCGTGGCATTCTGAGCGCCATCGATGCGGTGTACGGCATGATCGAATTTGACCTGGGCGGCCATGTGCTGCGCGCCAATGGAAACTTCCTGCGCTTCATGGGTTACAGCGCGAACGAACTGGTGGGCCAGCACCATCGGCTGCTGGTGGAACCAGCCTATGCCACCAGCCCGGCTTACACCGAATTCTGGGCCGAACTCAACGCTGGCAGGGCACAAAAACAAACCTTCAAACGTTTGGGCAAGGGCGGCAAAGAGGTCTGGTTGCAGGCGGTCTACAGCCCGGTGACCGATGAGATGGGGCGTGTGCTCAAGGTGGTGAAGGTGGCCACCGACGTGACCGCCGAACACCAGGCTAATGTGATGTTACAGGCCGCAGTGGAGCGTGCGCAAAACGTAACGCAAGCGGCGCGCTTGGGGGATTTGACACAGCGCATCGACGTGTCCGCCATGAGCGGCCAGGTGCGAGAGCTGTGCGAAGGCATCAACGCGGTGATGGATGTGACTGCCATGGCGCTTGACGATTTCGGGCGCATTTTTGAGGCCTTGTCACAGGGCGACCTGAGCCAGCGCATCACGCACACGTACGCGGGCACATTTGACGACCTCAAGCAGGCGACCAACGTCACCATCGACCGGTTGGCCGGTGTCATTGAAGACATGGCGCGGGTGTTTGAGGCGTTGGCACGCGGTGACCTCACGCAGCGCATCGACCGCGAGACGCAGGGCGCGTTTGATCGCGTCAAGCAAGACGCCAACCACAGCTTTGAAACCTTGACTGGCATCGTGGAAGAAATCCGTGGTGCCGCCGACGCCCTGACCGGTGCGGCCAACCAGGTCAGTGCCACGGCGCAATCCTTGAGCCAGGCCGCCAGTGAACAGGCCGCCAGCGTGGAACAAACCACGAGCCAGATCGACGTCATGAGCGCGTCGATCAACCAGAACAGCGACAACGCCAAGGTGACCGACGGCATGGCCACCAAAGCCAACAAGGAAGCCGCCGACGGTGGTAGTGCCGTTGGCCAGACCGTGCAGGCCATGAAACAGATCGCCGCCAAGATTGGCATTGTGGACGACATTGCCTACCAAACCAACCTGCTGGCGCTGAACGCGGCTATCGAAGCGGCGCGCGCCGGCGAGCACGGCAAAGGCTTTGCCGTGGTGGCGGCCGAGGTACGCAAGCTCGCCGAGCGCAGCCAGGAGGCGGCGAAAGAAATTGGTGCGCTCGCGGGCAGCAGTGTCACGACGGCAGAGCGTGCTGGCAAACTGCTGGACGAAATCGTGCCCAGTATCCAGAAAACGAGCGAGCTGGTGCAAGAAATTGCTGCCGCCAGCTCAGAGCAAAGCGAATCGGTGACACAGATTGGCGGTGCCATGGGGCAACTCAGCAAGGCGACGCAGCAAAACGCCAGCGCCAGTGAGGAACTGGCTGCCACCAGCGAAGAGCTGTCGGGCCAGGCCGAGCAGTTGCAGCAAACCGTGGGCTTCTTCAACCTGGGTGGCGGCGCAGCGCAAGTGCCCAGCCGCCATGCCGTGGCTGCGCCCGAGCGTCGCGCCGCAGCCGCGCCTGCCCCGATGCGTTTGGCCGCTGCGGGTCGCGCGGGCGGCAATTTCAAGCCCTATTGATTTTTTTGGAAAGCATCTGTGCCACACACCCGATTCAGTGACAGCGAGTTCAAGCGTATCAGCAAAATCATGTACGACGCCGCCGGGCTGTCGTTCAATGATTCCAAAAAGTCGCTCATCCAGTCGCGTTTGTCGCAACGCATCCAGCGCCTGGGGCTGCGCGGCTTTGGCGACTATATTGCCTTGCTGGAAGACGAATCACAGGCGGCGGAGTTTCAAATGGCGGTGGACTTGCTCACCACCAACGAAACCTATTTTTTCCGCGAACCCAAGCACTATGAGGTGCTGGAGCAAGAGCTTGCCAGCCGTAAGACCAAAGGAGCTATCGCCATCTGGAGCGCCGCGTCGAGCTTTGGCGACGAAGCCTACAGCACAGCCATGCTGCTGGCCGACCTGCAGATGCAGGGGCGCATCGGGCCCGACTGGTCGATTCTGGGCACCGACATCAGTCACCGTGTGCTGCTCAGTGCCAAAGAGGCCATTTACCCGGCGGATCGGCTGCGCAACGTCAGCCCGGAGCGACTCAAACGCTATTGCTTGCGTGGCGAGGGCGAGTCGCAAGGCCAGGTGCTGATGCAAGACAAGATTCGCCAACGGGTGCAGTTTGGTCGCTTGAACCTGTGCCAGCCGATCGATGGCATAGGGCCATTTGACGTGATTTTTTTGCGTAACGTGCTGATTTACTTTGACGTGGCTACCAAGATCGAGGTGGTGGACCGCGTGCTCGCCACCTTGAAGCCGGGCGGCCTGTTCTTTTTGGGCACGGCCGAGGGTCGCGTGGCCTGCAAAACGCCGCTGCAAACGGTGCAGCCGGGTGCGTTCCGCAGGGTGGTTTGATTGGCCACGTTTGAACTTTTGCCGGGTGATGTGGCGCTGGGCCACAGCGGTGACACGCTGAAAACCCTGCTGGGCTCGTGCGTGAGCGTGATCCTGACCGACCCACGCCGCACCGTGGGCGTGATGTGCCACATCGTGCATGTGGGCCACCCCAATGCCGTCAACCAGCTCAACACCGCGTATGGTTCGGTGGCCATGGCCGAGATGACACGGCAGCTCTTTGCCATTGGCTTCGCGCCGCGCAGTTGCCTGGCTTATGTGGTCGGCGGCGGCAACATGTTTCCCAGTCTGGTCACGCACCACCATGTGGGGCTGAACAACATTGACTGGGTGATGGGCTACCTGGCGCATCACAAGATACCGGTGCTCCAAGAGAACCTGGGCGGAAATGGTTACCGCAGACTGAGCTGGACCGTCGGGCCGGATGATCCGCGGGTGGAAACAGTTTCGAATTAAACAAGGTCAAACATGGTTGTTAAAGTTTTTGTGGTGGATGATTCTGCTGTGGTGCGACAAGCGCTGGCGCACATTCTGTCGGGTGTGACCGACATCGAGCTGATTGGCAGCGCGCCCAACCCGTTGCTGGCGATGGAGATGATGCGCAAAAACCCGCCCGACGTGCTGTTGCTCGACATCGAAATGCCGGGCATGGACGGCCTGACGTTTTTGCGCCAGATCATGAGCAGCAACCCGATCCCCACCGTGATCTGCTCCACCTTGTCCACCGAAGGCAGCCGCGTGGCGCTGGACGCCTTAAGCGCCGGTGCAGTGGCGGTGCTGGCCAAGCCCAAGCTAGGCCTGAAGCAGCATCTGGATGATTCGCGCCACGAGATGATCCAGACCCTGAAGTCTGCGGCGCGGTCGCGACCACACCCCAAAAGTGCTAGCTTAGGCATAGCTGCTCGCGCAGTGAATACGAGCGCTACAGGTCAATTTGCTTCACAAGGCAGAACGCCGGTGTTGGCTGGGGTGCACGCTTTTGCCATGAACAAGCCAGTGCTCATTGGCAGTTCCACCGGAGGTACCCAGGCGCTGGAACTGATACTGACCAGCCTGCCCGCGGACGCGCCGGGCATTGCCATCACACAACACATGCCAGAAAAATTTACTGCCATGTACGCGCAGCGCGTCGATGGCATTTGTGCCATGAACGTGCGCGAGGCCAAAGACGGCGACCGGCTCGAGCGCGGCGTGGCGCTGATTGCCCCTGGTGGCCTGCACATGCAACTGACCAAGTCCAACGGCCAGTATTACGTCAAGGTGGTCGATGGCCCGCCGGTGAACCGCCACAAGCCGTCAGTGGATGTGCTGTTCAAATCGGCGGCCGAGTGCGCCGGGCGCGACGCCTTAGGCCTGATCCTGACCGGCATGGGTGACGACGGTGCACGCGGCATGAAGCAAATGCACGACGCAGGCGCGCGCACAATTGCGCAAAACGAAGAAACCTGCGTGGTGTTTGGCATGCCCAAAGAAGCCATCAAGTTGCAGGCGGTGGACGACATCCTGCCGCTGGAGGGCATGGCGCGCGCTATCTTGCAGTTTGACTCGCGCGCTTGACGGCAACGCAGCTTGTTGCAGCCATGTAACCGCTTTCGTGGGAAAATCGTGAAACTAAATTACATCGAGATGAATCCATGCCACGTCGCGCCACCAAAATCGTAGCCACCCTGGGCCCTGTTTCCAGCAACCCGGAACTGCTGGAACAGATGATTCGCGCCGGGGTCAACGTCGTGCGGCTGAACTTCAGCCATGGCACGGCGCAAGACCATATTGACCGGGCCCAGATGGTGCGCGAGGCGGCCCGGCGCGCCGGGCGCGAAGTGGGCATCATGGCCGACTTGCAGGGGCCGAAAATCCGTGTCGGCAAGTTTGCCGACGGCAAAGTCATGCTGCAACCCGGCCAGACTTTCATCATGGACGCGGCGCGCACCGAGCTCGGTGACGAACAGGCGGTGGGGCTTGACTACAAGGCCTTGCCCAGCGAGGTGAAGGCAGGCGACGTGCTGCTGCTCAACGACGGGCTGATCGTCATTACCGTCGATGCGGTCAAGGGCAGCGCGATCCACACCACCGTCAAGCTCGGCGGCGAGCTGTCCAACAACAAGGGCATCAACAAGCAGGGTGGGGGCCTGAGCGCGCCGGCACTAACGGCCAAGGACATGGAAGACATCCGTACCGCCATGAGCTTCAAGGCCGACTATGTGGCGGTGAGTTTTGCCAAAAGCGCCACCGACATGGAAATGGCGCGCCAGTTGTGCAATGTGTCGGCGCCCGAGGGCCATCAGCCCGGGCTGATCGCCAAGATCGAGCGCGCCGAAGCGATCCCGCGGCTGGAAGAAATTTTGCTCGCCAGCGACGGCATCATGGTGGCGCGCGGTGATCTGGCGGTCGAAGTGGGTAACGCTGTGGTACCGGCGTTGCAAAAACGCATGATCAAACTGGCGCGTGAACACGACCGCGTGGTGATCACCGCCACGCAGATGATGGAGTCGATGATCAGCAACCCGGTGCCCACGCGCGCCGAGGTGTCTGACGTGGCCAACGCGGTGCTCGACGGCACCGACGCGGTGATGCTGTCAGCCGAAACCGCCACCGGCAAATACCCACTAGAAACAGTGGTTGAAATGGCCAAGATCTGCCACGCGGCTGAAAACGGAAACACGCTTAAATTAGAAGCCGACTTTACCGGCAAAACCTTCACCCGCATCGACCACGCCATTGCCATGGGCGCGCTGTTTACCGCGCATCATCTGGGTGCCAAGGCCATCGTGGCGCTGACCGACAGCGGCTCCACCGCGCTGTGGATGAGCCGCCATCTGATTCAGATACCCATCTATGCGATCACCTCCAAACTGGCTACACAGCGGCGCATGACGCTGTATCGTACCGTGCGTCCGCTGTTCAGCGACACCAGCAACGACCGCGACACCGCCCTCAAGCAAGCTGAAGCCGAGCTCAAATCGCGTGGTGTCGTTCAAACCGGTGATGTCTATGCCATTACCTGCGGCGAGCCCATGGGTTCGCCCGGCGGCACCAATATGCTGAAAATCTGCCGGGTGCAATAGCCCGCACCCAGGGCCTGCTGCCCGCTCTTTGACAAGGTTCAGACGCCCCCGCCACCTGCGCGACGGGTTGGCGCGTCATGCAGAGTCTCCTTTACACTGGCGTCCCGTCAACACGAGCGTGTGTGCCCGGTCGGGTTGCCACAGTTTCTGGAGACTTTTTCAGGTTTTTTCATGTCCGAGTTCACTACCCCACCCCTGTCGCGTATTCGCCCCGACGTGCAGGCCATGCGCGCCTATGTGGTGCAGCACGCGCAAGGCATGGTCAAGCTCGACGCGATGGAAAACCCGCACCGCCTCAGCACCGAACTACAGCAGCAGTTGGGTCAGCGCCTGGGCGCCGTGGCGCTCAACCGCTATCCGGGTCAACGCATTGCGGATCTGAAAGCGGCGCTGCAACACCACGTGGCTTTGCCTGAGGGCTTTGCGTTGATGCTGGGCAATGGTTCGGATGAACTCATTAGCTTGCTGGCGCTGGCGTGTGCCGTGCCAGCGCAGCCGGGGCAGACCAGGGCGACTGTGCTGGCGCCCGAACCCGGATTTGTCATGTATGGCATGAGTGCGCAGTTGCAAGGCTTGAATTACGTGGGCGTGCCGCTGACGGCCGACTTTGAACTGGATGCGCCCGCCATGCTGCGTGCGATGGAACAGCACCGCCCGGCCATCACCTACCTGGCCTACCCCAACAACCCGAGCGCCAATTTGTGGAGCGACGCTGCCATGGACGCTGTCATCGGCGCGGCGGGCGCGCACGGTGGCATGGTGGTGATTGATGAGGCTTATCAGCCGTTTGCCGCCAAAAGCTATCTGGGGCAGCTGGCGCAACACCGCCATGTGCTGCTGCTGCGCACGCTCAGCAAGTTTGGCCTGGCAGGCGTTCGGTTGGGTTATCTGATCGGCCCGCAAGCGTTGATTGCGCAGATCGACAAGGTGCGCCCGCCCTACAACGTGAGCGTGCTCAACGCCGAGGCGGCCTTGTTTGCACTCGAAAATCAAGACATTTTTGAGGCACAAGCCCAGGATATAAAAGCGCAACGTGCTCTTTTATTAGAAGCATTGGGCAAGTTGCCTGGCGTGCAGGTGTTCCCCAGCCAGGCCAACATGATCCTGCTGCGGGTGGCAGATGCGCAAAAAACCTTTGATGACCTGTGTGCACGTGGCGTGCTGGTGAAGAACGTTTCTAAAATGCATCCGCTGTTGGCCAATTGCCTGCGTTTGACCGTTGGCACTGCCGCAGAAAATCGCCAGTTGCTGGCCGCCCTGGAAGCCTCACTATGACCAACTATGCCCTGACCCAATTGCCTGAAGATATCGCCAAACGCCTGCCGCGCGTGGCCGAGATCACCCGCAACACGGCTGAGACGCAAATCACGGTACGCGTCAACCTAGACGGCAGCGGTGTGTCGCGCCTGCACACCGGCATCGGTTTTTTTGACCACATGCTCGACCAGATTGCGCGCCACGGCCTGATCGATCTGGACATCGACGCCGAAGGCGACCTGCACATCGACGGCCACCACACGGTGGAAGATGTGGGCATCACGCTGGGGCAAGCGGTGCGCCAGGCGGTGGGTGACAAAAAAGGAATCAGCCGCTACGGCCACGCCTATGTGCCGCTGGACGAGGCGCTGAGCCGTGTGGTGATTGATTTTTCGGGCCGCCCCGGGCTGGTGATGGACGTGCCGTTCAAGGCCGCCAGCATCGGCACTTTTGACAGCCAACTGGTGCACGAATTTTTTCAGGGTTTTGTCAACCATGCGTTTGTCACGCTGCACATCGACAACCTCAAGGGCGAGAACGCGCACCACCAGTGTGAGACCGTGTTCAAGGCGTTTGCACGCGCCTTACGCAGCGCTGTGGCGCTGGATCCACGGGCAGCTGGCGCCATTCCATCGACCAAAGGATCGCTCTGACAATTTATAAGAAATTGGCCCCTAGCCTTTATCAATTAAGCGCAAGGCGCTATGAATAGCATACCAAATCGAGGGCTTGGCAAAACCGTAGCGGTCGTAGACTACGGCATGGGCAATCTGCGCTCGGTGTCGCAGGCGGTGCAGGCGGTGGCCGCTGACAGCGGCTTTCATGTTGTGGTCACGCACGACCCCGACGTGGTGCGTGCGGCCGAGCGTGTGGTGTTGCCCGGCCAGGGCGCCATGCCCGACTGCATGCGCGAGCTGCGTGAGTCGGGTCTGCTGGCCTCGGTGCTGGAGGCCGCTGCCAGCAAACCGCTGTTTGGTGTGTGTGTCGGCATGCAGATGCTGCTGGACCACAGCGCCGAGGGCGATACACCAGGCTTGGGGCTGATTCACGGGCAGGTGCTCAAATTTGACTTGGCGGGTCAGGTGCAACCCGACGGTAGCCGTTACAAAGTGCCACAAATGGGCTGGAACCAGGTTTGGCGCAACGATCACGATCAGCCTTCGCACCCGGTCTGGGGTGAGGTGCCGGACGGCAGCTACTTTTATTTTGTGCACAGTTTCTACGCCAAACCGTCGGATGCGCGCCACAGCGTAGGTGAAACCGATTACGGATCACGCTTTAGTTCGGCCGTTGCGCGTGATAATATTTTTGCGACACAATTTCACCCTGAAAAAAGTTCTGACCACGGTTTGGCCCTGTACCGCAACTTCCTGCACTGGAACCCCTGATTGCGTTTTTTCTGACATCCTTCATGTCTTTGTCTTCCACAGCAACGCGGCCGCTGCGCTCCGCATGAACTACCTCCTTTCTGACAAGCTGTGTACTGACTTGTCCCTGTTTTTCTTTAACCCCTGTCTTTTGCATCATGCTTCTCATCCCAGCAATTGATCTCAAAGATGGCCATTGCGTGCGCCTGCAACAAGGCGACATGAACTTGGCTACCACCTTCAGCGAAGAGCCTGCGGTTATGGCGCGCAGTTGGGTGGACAAGGGCGCGCGCCGGGTGCATCTGGTGGACCTCAACGGCGCGTTTGCCGGACACCCCAAAAACGAGAGTGCCATTCGCCGAATCCTCAAGGACATCGGCAGTGAAGTGGATGTGCAGCTGGGTGGGGGCATCCGCGACCTCGATACCATCGAGCGCTACCTCGACGCCGGTTTGCGTTACGTCATCATCGGCACGGCGGCGGTGCGCAACCCGGGTTTTTTGCAGGATGCCTGCACCGCGTTTGGCGGTCACATCATCGTTGGGCTGGACGCCAAAGACGGCAAGGTGGCCACCGACGGCTGGAGCAAGCTCACGCGCCACGACGTGGTTGACCTGGGTAAAAAGTTTGAAGACTTTGGGGTTGAATCGATCATCTACACCGACATTGGTCGCGACGGCATGCTCACCGGCATCAACATCGACGCGACCGTGCGTCTGGCGCAGGCGCTGACCATTCCGGTGATTGCCTCGGGCGGGCTGTCCAGCATCGCCGACGTAGAGGCGCTGTGCGAAGTCGAAGACGAGGGCATTGAAGGCGTGATCTGCGGTCGCGCCATCTACAGCGGCGCCCTCGACTTTGAAGCCGCTCTGGCGCGGGTGGAAGAGCTGGGTGGGTAGGTCATAGAACTTTGATTGGAAACGGTGTAATGAAAACAAAACAGGTCATTGGCGCGGCTTACACCAATGTGAATTGTCCGATTTGCGGGGGAGAGGGAAGGCATTTCCACAGCCACGACGGCTATGAGATAGATCGCTGCGGCGACTGCGGTTTTATCTATACCAAAGAGATTCCAAGTACCGACTGGCTGAAGCAGTATTACAGTAACCAATACAGCGCAAATGTCACCGATGGAGCCTATAACGCAAAAAAGACATGGGGTCTCAAGCATTGGTTGTTGGCCAATTTCTTGTCTTTTTTGACACCATCCCGTGGCGGACAGACAAAAAAATTACTTGAAATCGGGTGTTCCCAAGGTGTTTTGTTAAGACAGTTCAAGGCTAAAAAAGATTGGCATGCCGTCGGTGTGGATTATGGTGGGGCAGCAGTCAATTTCGCGTGCCAGCAAGGTCTGGATGCCCATGTCAGTGACGTTGAATCGATGCATTTTGAACCCGCGACATTTGATGCGGTGGTTGCCCTTCACGTGATGGAACATGTACAAAACCTGGATGTGTTCATCACCGAAATTCATCGTGTATTGAAACAGGGGGGGTATTTCTTTGCCGTGATGCCCAGCATGTCGCACTACAAGCCAAAACTTGCGGGTGCGAGCTGGAAGTATTGGGGACCGCCCGGTCATCTTTGGTATTTCACCAACCACAGCCTGACCTTATTTTTAGAAAGCAATGGATTTGAGGTGAAGCATTGCTCCAGCTTGTATCACCGGGCGCACGTCAGGATTTTGGCACGCAAGAAGTGATTTGAATGTCAGTGGTCAAGTAGGCTATAGTTTGAACACGACCACTCTTACCTTCGTCACGCCTGTAGACATCGAATAGATTGAACGCCAACTCATTAAATTTGAAGGTGAATTCAAGAGGATCGAATGGGCGGTTGGTTTATCTTTGGCGGTGTAATGATGTTGTTTTTCAGAGCAATCTTTCCGTTGTGATGTGCGGTATTGATGAATCAATCTGACTCAGACATTGACGACATCCGTTGGCAGCAGCGCTTGCAAAATTATTTGCGCGCGTTGGACCGGCTAAAAAATGCGGTTGAACTCAGTCAAGCACGCCCCTTGACCGATTTGGAGCAGCAAGGGCTGATTCAGGCGTTCGAATTCACCCATGAGCTGGCCTGGAACGTCATGAAAGACTATTTGCAAAGCTTGGGACACGCGCCGTTGATGGCTTCGCGAGACGCCACACGTGCCGCGTTCAAAGCTGGTCTGATTCATGAGGGTGAGACCTGGATGGATATGATTTTGAGTCGCAATTTAAGCTCCCACACCTATAACCAGGACACAGCCAACTTGATCTCAAGCAGGGCATCGGAGCGTTATCTGCCCTTGTTGTTGGCCTTTGGGCAAAAAATGCGGGACATTCAACATGCCAGTGGCGATTGAATCGCGGCGGACGGCACGTGCGGACCAGGACACGGAATTTGGTTTGTCGGCTCGGGCGCTTGCGCTTTTGCGTGGGCTCCTCGCCCGCTATCCGCAAATTCGTCTAGCCAGGATTTACGGTTCCAGAGCCAAAGGCAATTACCGGGAAGGCTCGGACATTGACATCGCGCTGGACGCGCCAGATATGCCGTTTGACACCTATTTGAAACTTTGTGGCGAGATAGACGACCTGCTCCTGCCATGGGATGTTGACCTGACCTTGCTGAGCCACATTGATCACCCTGATCTTCTCAAACATATTGAGCGGGTCGGGCAGGTGCTGTGGCAAAAACCTTTGATGAAGTCCTGAACATGCTCGCCAAACGCATCATCCCCTGCCTGGACGTGACCGGTGGTCGCGTCGTCAAAGGCGTCAATTTTGTGGAACTGCGTGATGCCGGGGACCCGGTGGAAATCGCCGCGCGCTACAACCAGCAGGGCGCGGATGAGCTGACCTTTCTGGACATCACCGCCACCAGTGACGGGCGTGATCTGATTCTGCACATCATTGAGGCGGTGGCTTCGCAAGTGTTTATTCCGCTCACGGTCGGTGGCGGTGTGCGCACCGTCGATGACGTGCGCCGCCTGCTCAACGCCGGCGCGGACAAGACCAGTTTCAACTCGGCCGCCATTGCCAACCCGCAGGTGATTCGTGATGCTTCGGGCAAGTACGGTGCGCAGTGCATTGTGGTGGCCATCGATGCCAAACGCCGCGTGGGCGCAGACCTGCAACGCCTGGACGCACAGGGCCAGCCGCTGGGCCAGGGCTGGGACGTCTATAGCCACGGTGGACGCAAAAACACCGGGCTCGATGCCGTGACCTGGGCGCGGCAAATGGCCGACTTTGGCGCCGGTGAAATTTTGCTCACCAGCATGGACCGCGACGGCACCAAAGCAGGGTTTGACCTGGAACTGACGCGCGCAGTGAGCGATGCGGTGAGCGTGCCGGTGATCGCCTCCGGCGGCGTGGGCACGCTCGACCATTTGGCTGATGGCATCCAGTTGGGCGGCGCCGATGCGGTGCTGGCTGCCAGCATTTTTCACTACGGCGAGTTCACCGTGGCGCAAGCCAAGGCGCGCATGGCCGAGCGTGGCATCCCGGTAAGAATGTAGCAACCCCTGTAGGCCTCGCGCACTGCGTGTCGCTACGCCTTGCCCCCTGCTGGGGCGACATCGACGGCCCGGCAAAGCCGGTTCCGTGATGTCCGTGGTTCGCGACACCTCTGAACGCATGCATGAAATCTAGGACAATTCCCGCATGGACTATCTCAATACCATCAAATGGGACGCGCAGGGTCTGGTGCCCGCCATCGCGCAGGAGCAGGGCAGCAATGACGTGCTGATGCTGGCCTGGATGAACCGTGAGGCGCTGCAAAAAACCATTGAACTGGGCCGGGCGGTGTATTTCAGCCGTTCCCGCAACCGCCTGTGGTTCAAGGGCGAAGAATCCGGCCATGTGCAAACCGTGCATGAGGTGCGCATCGACTGCGATGCCGACGTGGTGCTGCTCAAGGTCACGCAAACCGGCCACACGCCGGGCCTGGCGTGCCACACCGGGCGGCACAGTTGTTTTTACCGGGTGCACGACAATGGCGACTGGAAAACCGTTGACCCGGTGTTGAAAGACCCCAAAACCATTTACAAAAGCTGATGCCCACCGTTCCAAATTCTGCCGATGCCCTGGCCAGTCTGGCGGCCGTGATTGAGTCGCGTCTGCCCGCGCGTGGCGGCAACCCCGAGTCCAGTTACGTCGCGCGCCTGCTGCACCAGGGGCCGGATGCCTTTCTGAAAAAAATTGGCGAAGAAGCTACCGAAGTGGTGATGGCAGCCAAGGATGCTGACCACGGGGGCGACCGTGCTAAGGTGGTGTACGAAGTGGCCGACCTGTGGTTTCACAGCATGATCGCGCTGGCGCATTACGGGTTGCGTCCTGCCGATGTGATCGCCGAGCTGCAGCGCCGGGAAGGCATGAGCGGGCTGGAGGAAAAAGCGCTGCGCAAGGTCAAAGAGCGTGAATCGGTTGAAACGAAAGGTGCGTCATGACTGAAGATTTCACCCATGCGGCGCAGCCCACCCAGCAGGTTGGCGCGCTGGACGTGCAAACGCTTAATGGCCTGAACGCCTGGGGTACGGTCAGCTACGTGTTGCATTTGATTGTGGCCGTGGCGGCTTTGGTGCCTGGTGCGCAAGCTGGCCCAGTGCTGCTGTTGGTGGCACTGGTGATTGACCTGGTCAAGCGCGGCGATGCCGTGGGTACCTGGCACGCGTCGCACTTCAGGTGGCGCATCCGCACGGTGTTGATGGCCGGTTTGCTGTATCTGGTGACCGCGCCGCTGTGGCTGCTGTTCTTGCTGCCGGGCTGGTTGGCCTGGCTGGCCATTTCGGTCTGGTTTTTGTACCGCATTGTCAGTGGCATGGTGCGGCTGAACAAAGGTTTACCCATGGAGATGACAGCATGATTGAGTATGTGGTGGACCACGCCCCCGATTGCCTGTTTTGCAAGATCGTGGCGGGCCAGATTCCGTCCAAATTGGTGTATCAGGATGATGAGCTGTACGCGTTTCACGACATTCACCCGTGGGCGCCGGTGCATTTTCTGATCATTCCCAAAATCCACATTCCGTCCATGGCGCTGCTGACCGACGCGCACGCCGCGCTGATGGGGCGCATGATGACTTTGGTGCCCAAGCTGGCCTTGCAGGAAGGCTGTAACCCTTACCCGGCCGGGGGGTTTCGGATGCTGTGCAACACCGGGGCCGAAGGCGCACAAGAGGTGCATCACCTGCACGTGCACGTGATGGGCGGTCCGCGCCCCTGGTTGCGCGGATAATGCGCCGCTTCGGCTCGGGCCCATGCCTGAGCCCGTCTAAAATTTGACTATTCGTTAGGAGTTTCACCATGGGTTCACTTTCCATCTGGCACTGGCTGATCGTTTTGTTGATCGTCATCATGGTGTTTGGCACCAAAAAGCTCAAGAACATCGGCTCTGATCTGGGCGGTGCGGTCAAGGGTTTCAAAGAGGGCATGAAAGACGGCGGATCTTCTGCTGAGGACAAGCCTGCACCGTCGCAGGTGTCCAGTGCTGCCCCGGCTGCAGAAAAAACCACCATTGACGTTGAAGCCAAGCAAAAGTCCTGAGCGCCGGGCGGGTAGATGATTGACCTGGGCATTTCCAAGCTGGCGATGATTGGCGCCGTGGCGTTGATCGTCATCGGCCCCGAGAAATTGCCGCGCGTGGCGCGCACCGTGGGTACGTTGATTGGCAAGGCACAACGGTATGTGTCGGATGTCAAGGCCGAGGTCAACCGCTCGATGGAACTCGACGAGCTCAAGAAAATGAAAGACACGGTGGAAAGTGCCGCCAAAGACGTGACGCAATCGGTGCAAAGCAGTGCTGCCGACTTTGAAAAAACCTGGGCCGACGCCACCAGCGAGGCGGGCGCAAGCGATGCCAGCAGCGTGGATCAGATCAGCCTGCCCGAACCGGTGCCCGAATATCGCCATCCCGGCAAGAACTGGCGTGTCAAGCAGGGCGCCGTACCCGCCTGGTACAAAGCGCGCCTGGGCGTGCGCACCAAGGCGTTGTCGGGCGCAGCGCGTGTGGCGCGCTTTCGGCCCACCAAGACGTATTGATGGCTGATTCTCCCCAAAAAGAAGACGAACTGGCCGGCACCGAGCAGCCGTTTGTGCAGCACCTGGTGGAGCTGCGCGACCGCCTGGTCAAGGCCGCCATGGCAGTCGTGGTGATGGCTGTGGTGCTGGGCATCTTCCCTGGTCCGGGTGCGCTGTATGACTTGATGGCAGCACCGCTGGTGGCGCATTTGCCCAAAGGGGCCACCCTGATTGCCACCTCGGTGATCTCACCTTTTATGGTGCCGCTGAAGGTGTTGCTGATGGCCGCCTTCATGTTGGCCTTGCCGGTGGTGCTGTACCAGTTGTGGGCTTTTATCGCGCCGGGGCTGTATTCACACGAGAAAAAGCTGGTGATGCCGTTGGTGATTTCCAGTACGATTCTGTTTTTTGTCGGTGTCGCGTTCTGCTACTTTTTTGTGTTCGGGCGGGTGTTTGCGTTCATCCAGAGCTTTGCACCGGCCAGCATCACGGCGTCGCCCGACATTGAGGCGTATCTGGGCTTTGTGCTGAACATGTTTCTGGCCTTTGGCATGGCGTTTGAGGTGCCGGTGGTGGTGGTGGTGCTGGCGCGCATGGGTATTTTCAGCATCGAAAAACTCAAGGAATTCCGTGGTTATTTTGTCGTGTTGGCGTTCATCATTGCGGCCATCGTCACGCCGCCGGATGTGGTGTCGCAGCTGGCGCTGGCCATTCCCATGTGCCTGCTGTATGAGATCGGCATCTGGGCGGCGCAACTCTTCATCAAGCACACCAAAGCGCCACCAGAAGAAGACGCTGCCGCCAGCGCGCCCTGAGCCTGTTGGACTTATTCCGCCGGTTGTCTTGGCTTGGGGCGTACCCCCGGCGCGATGTTCAGCGTGGCTTTGCCGTCCGGGCGTTGCACTTCAAAGGCCGCTTGCGCGCCGGGTTTGAGCGCCGCCACGACGGTCAACAACTCCGCCACATTGCGCACGTCCTGATCCGCCACCTTGGTGACGACGTCGCCCGGGCGCATACCGCCCTTGGCAGCAGGGCCGTCTTGCAACACACCGGTAATGATGACGCCGGTTTTTGACGTGACGCCAAAGGTCTGCGCCAGCTCAGACGTCAGTTCATTGGGTTCCACACCGATCCAGCCGCGCGTGACCTGGCCGTCTTTAACCAGGCCTTCGAGCACCATCTTGGCGGTGGACACAGGAATGGCAAAACCAATGCCCATGCTGCCACCTGAGCGCGAATAAATGGCCGTGTTGATGCCCATCAGGTTGCCGTTTGTGTCCACCAGCGCGCCGCCCGAGTTGCCCGGGTTGATGGCGGCGTCGGTCTGGATGAAGTTCTCAAACGTGTTGATGCCCAGCTGGTTGCGCCCCAAGGCGCTGACGATGCCGCTGGTGACGGTTTGGCCCACGCCAAACGGGTTGCCAATGGCCAATACCTGGTCACCCACTTGCAAGGAGTTGGAATTGCCCAGCACGATCACCGGCAAACGGTCGAGCGAAATCTTCAGCACCGCCAGGTCGGCGTCGGGATCAGTGCCAATCACCTTGGCGGCACTGCGGCGGCTGTCGTTGAGCACCACCTCAATCTCGTCGGCGCCTTCTACGACATGGTTGTTGGTCAGGATATAACCGTCAGCGCTGACGATGACGCCGCTGCCCAGGCCCACCTGCGGCTCGCTGGGCTGCTCACCAAAAAAGAACTTGAACCAGGGGTCCGACTGTTGGCGGCTGCGCCGTGCGTTCTTGCTGGTGTTGATGCTGACCACGGCTTCTGACGCACGCTTGGCCGCAAGCCGAAAACTCCCGGCAGGGGGTGTGGCAACACTGCTGGCAGGGGCTTCAAGCACTGCGACAGCGTTGCCCGAGCCCAAGCGTTGGGGCAGCCAGCCCGGCTTGAGCGTACCGACCACAAAATAAGCGGCCAGCAAAACCGTGATGGATTGGGAGAACAGGAGCCAGAAGCGTTTCATAAACAAGGGAGGGCAAAGCCCGGTTGCAAAGACAAGATGCGCGCGGCCGATGGACCTATGCCACGGAACACCGCGCGCTGCTGCGGTAAATTGTAGTTTTGTCGCCTGTTTTCAATACCCATGACCCGGACTATTCCCATTTTTGCGCAGGCACCGCTCAAACCCCCCGTGGGCGCGCCCTGCAACGGTTGTGGCGTGTGTTGCCTGCTGGAGCCTTGTCCGCTTGGTGTTGTGTTAAGCAGGCGACGTCAGGGGGCTTGTGCTGCGCTGCGTTGGCAAGCTGACGAGGCACGTTACCGCTGTGGCGCCATCACCCAGCCGACTGCGGTGTTGCGGGAACGCTTGCCGCCTAGGCTGTGGGTGGCTGTACCAACGCTGGCCTGGCTGCTGCACCGCGTTGCCCCGCGCTGGGTGGCGGCGTGTGCTGGATGTGACTGCGACGCTGACGTAGAGGCGGCGCCGTCAGCACTCTAAGCCGGGTGAGTCGCAAAAGATGGACCTTGCTCCCTCCCCATCTGGGGGGTAGGGGTGGGGGTTGCTGCAGCCGCTTATCATCAGCGGTGATGAGGACAAAGCTGACATGATCGATCGATCCGAACTGGTCGTCGCTGCCGACGCGCTGTTGCAGCCCGAGCGTTTTCGCGACTACGGCCCCAACGGCCTGCAGGTAGAAGGGCGTGCGCGTGTGGCCAAAATAGTGTCGGGCGTAACCGCCAGCCGTGCGCTGATCGAGGCGGCCATTGCCGCAGGCGCCGACACGTTGCTGGTACACCATGGGCTGTTCTGGCGTGGTCAGTCGGGTTGCATCACCGGCTGGATGAAGCACCGCCTGGCGCTGCTGCTGGCGCACGACATCAATTTGCTGGCCTACCACCTGCCGCTGGACGCGCACCCCGAGCTGGGCAACAACGCGCAACTGGGCCTGCGCCTGGGCTGGGTCGGCCGTGCCCGCTTTGGCGAACAAGACCTGGGGTGGCTGGGTGAGCGCGCCGACGGGCAAACCTATGCCAGCGCACAGGCGCTGGCTGACCATCTGGGTTTGATGCTCAATCGGCCTGTAGCCCTTGTCGGTCAAGGGCGAGCAGCTATTAAAAAAATTGCTTGGTGCAGCGGCGCAGCGCAAAGTTATTTTGAAGCCGCGATTGCCGCGGGGGCCGACGCCTTTGTGACCGGGGAGATGTCCGAGCCGCAGGCGCATTTGGCGCGCGAATGCGGTGTGGCTTACCTGGCGGCGGGTCACCACGCCACCGAACGCTATGGTGCGCCAGCGCTGGGCGCGCACCTGGCGCAGCAGTTTGGCCTGCAACACCAGTTCATTGATATTGACAACCCGGCCTGAGCTTGCCATGACCCACAGCCCCCAATCTTTACCCATCGCCATCACCCAGGGCGACGCGGCCGGTATTGGCCCTGAAATCATCGTCAAGGCGTTTCTGGACGCGCCGCAGCAGACCCGGGGCTGCTTTGTGGTGGGCGATCTGGCCACCCTGCGCCGTGCGGCAAAGATCGTCGCGGGCGATGCGCCCGTGTTGCCCGTGGCGGTGCTTTCAAGTGCGCAAGAGGCTCTGGACGCGCCGCCGCGCTGCATTCCCCTGCTGCAGATTGCGTCCAGCGCGCTACGTGAAGGCGCCGCACCCGTGCCTTTTGGCCGGGTGGATGCGCGCGCTGGTCAGGTGGCGGGCGACTGTGTGGTGTGGGCCGCCAACGCCGCTTTGCGTGGTGAGGTGGCCGCCCTGGTGACCGCGCCGCTAAACAAGGCCGCGTTGGCGCTCGCTGGTGCGCCGTATGACGCTTTTCCTGGGCACACCGAACTATTGCAGTCGTTGGCGGCGGCGCACGCCGGGCAAACGGTGCAGCAATGGCCTGTGCGCATGATGCTGGCCAACGACGAACTGCGTGTGGTGCTGGTTAGCATCCATGTGTCGCTGCGCGAGGCGTTGCAACTGGTCACTTATGACCAGGTATTGCAAACCTTGCTGATCACGCACCGCAGCTTGTCGGCTGTGCTGGGGCGCGCCCCGCGCATCGGCGTGGCGGGCCTGAACCCGCACGCGGGCGAGGGCGGGCTGTTTGGCCGTGAAGAGCTCGACGTGATCCTGCCGGCAGTGCAAACGGCGCGCGCGCAAGGCTTGCAGGTGAGCGACCCGCAGCCGCCCGATACGGTGTTCATGCGGGCGCGCGCGGTGCCAGGCCAGCCGGGGGGATTTGATGTGGTGCTGGCGATGTACCACGACCAGGGGCTGATACCAGTGAAATATTTGGGCGTGGAACAAGGTGTGAACGTGACCCTGGGCCTGCCCTTGGTGCGCACCAGCCCGGACCACGGCACGGCGTTTGATATTGCCGGCAGCGGCCGTGCGGACGCGTCCAGCCTGGTGCAGGCGATTGTGATGGCGCGCCAGTTGGCGGGTCAGTCGCCGCAAACCTGAGCCGGGCCCTGTGCTGGTGTGCCTCGGTCAGCTTCGCGCAATGGTCGCTCGGCTAGAATCGAGGGTTGATACCTATCCCGGCTTTTATCTTTGAGGAATTCCATGAGTGAATCTCTTGTTGACGGCGCAACGTTTGACGCCAGCAAGCGGACTTGGCTGATTGCATCCGGTTGCGCGGGCGCGGTTGGCGGTGCCGCCGCCCTTGTGCCCTTTGTCAGTTCGTTTCAACCCTCCGAAAAAGCCCGCGCCGCCGGTGCTGCGGTCGAGGCCGATATTTCGGCGCTGAAACCTGGCGAAAAAATGGTCGTCGAATGGCGTGGCAAGCCGGTCTGGATTGTGCGCCGCACGCCCGAGCAACTGGCCGCACTGCCCAAGCTGGATTCGCAGTTGGCTGACCCGGCTTCCACCCGCAAACCCGAAGAGCAGGCGCCAGCCTACGCGCGCAACGCCACCCGTTCGATCAAACCAGAATACCTGATCACGGTCGGTATCTGTACCCATCTGGGCTGCTCGCCGTCCGATAAATTCCAGAAAGGCGCGCAGCCGTCGCTGCCTGACGACTGGGAAGGTGGTTTTTTGTGCCCGTGTCACGGCTCCACCTTTGACCTGGCAGGGCGCGTGTTCAAGAACAAGCCCGCGCCTGATAACCTCGAAGTGCCCCCGCACATGTATTTATCCGACACCAAGTTGCTCATTGGTGACGACAAGCACGCCTGAGGACATTCAACATGGCTGAATTTCACGAAATTTCCCCCAACGCCTCGGCCGGGGCCAAGACGCTGAACTGGATCGACAACCGGTTCCCGCTGTCTGCCCTGTTCAAGGCGCACATGAGCGAGTACTACGCGCCCAAGAACTTCAACGTCTGGTACGTGTTTGGTGTGTTGTCCTTGCTGGTGCTGGTGATCCAGATCGTGACCGGCATCTTTTTGGTGATGCACTACAAGCCCGATGCTGCGTTGGCGTTTGGCTCGGTTGAGTACATCATGCGCGACGTGCCCTGGGGCTGGATGATCCGCTACATGCACTCCACCGGCGCTTCGGCATTTTTTGCTGTGGTGTATCTGCACATGTTCCGTGGCCTGATGTACGGCAGCTACCGCAAACCGCGTGAGTTGGTCTGGCTGTTTGGCTGCGGCATCTTTCTGGCGCTGATGGCCGAGGCCTTTATGGGCTACTTGCTGCCTTGGGGCCAGATGAGCTACTGGGGCGCGCAGGTGATCGTGAACCTGTTCTCGGCCATTCCCTTCATTGGCCCAGACCTGGCGCTGCTGATCCGTGGTGACTTTGTGGTGGGTGACGCCACGTTGAATCGCTTCTTCAGCTTCCACGTGATTGCGGTGCCGCTGGTGTTGCTGGGTCTGGTGGTGGCGCACATCATCGCGCTGCACGAAGTTGGCTCCAACAACCCCGATGGTGTTGAGATCAAGGCCACCAAAGATGCAAAGGGCCTACCGCTGGACGGCATTCCGTTTCACCCGTACTACTCGGTGCACGACATTTTTGCGGTGAGCGTGTTCCTGTTTGTGTTTACGGCCATCGTGTTTTTTGCCCCTGAAATGGGCGGCTATTTCCTGGAGTACAACAACTTCATTCCGGCCGATCCGTTCCAGACGCCGCTGCACATCGCGCCGGTGTGGTACTTCACCCCTTTCTATTCGCTGTTGCGCGCTGTGACGACTGAGCTGATGTACGTGCTGATGGCGTGTGTGGTGCTGGCCGCTGTTGTGGCTCTGTTGAAAGGGCGTATGCCCGCGCTGTTCAAGGCCATCATCGGTGGGGGTGCCGTGGTGGTGCTGGCCATGATGCTGTCGATTGACGCCAAGTTCTGGGGCGTGGTGGCCATGGGTGGCGGGGTCGTCATCCTGTTCTTTTTGCCTTGGCTGGATAACTCACCCGTCAAGTCGATCCGCTATCGTCCAAGCTGGCACAAGTATTTTTATGCCGTGTTTGTGGTTGACTTTTTTATCTTGGGTTACCTCGGTACCCTGCCGCCGACTCCCCTGTTCAGTCGTATTGCGCAGGTTGGCACCCTGTTTTACTTCGGCTTTTTCTTGCTGATGCCTTGGTGGAGCCGGATTGGAACCTTCAAGCCTGTACCGGGTCGTGTGACTTACACGGCGCATTGATTCGGAGACACTTCATGACAACCATGGGTTTGACCAAAAAATTTCTGTCTGGCGTGCTGCTGTTGTGCGCCCTGGGTACATCCGTACATGCGTCCACGGGTGGTCCGGCGTGGGACAAAGCGCCTGACCGCATTAACGATTTGGGTGCGCTGCAAAACGGTGCCAAGCTGTTTGTCAATTACTGCCTGAATTGCCATTCGGCCGCTTTCATGCGCTACACCCGCCTGACCGACCTGGGCCTGACGCAAGAGCAAATCAAGAGCAACTTGCTGCTGACCGACGCCAAGATCGGCGACACCATGAAGGCGTCGATCGATCCGAAGCAGGCCAAAGCATGGTTTGGCAATACGCCGCCCGATTTAACCGTGATTGCGCGTTCGCGTGCCGGTGCCAATGGAACCGGTGCCGATTACCTGTACACCTACATGCGCACTTTCTATCGTGACGATACCAAGGCAACCGGTTGGAACAACCTGGTGTTTCCGAATGTAGCCATGCCACATGTGCTGTGGGAACTGCAAGGTGATCGGCGGGCGGTGTTTGAAGAGGTTGAAGTGCACGGGCAAAAAGTGCATGAGTTCAAGGGGTTTGAGCAAATCACCCCCGGCACCCTTACGCCGGCACAGTACGACAATGCGGTCGCGGATCTGGTGAATTATCTGCAATGGATGGCCGAACCGGTACAAACTTCTCGCAAAGCCGTAGGTCTGTGGGTGTTGGGCTTTCTGGCGCTGCTGATGGGCTTGACCTGGAAGCTGAACAAGGCGTACTGGAAAGACGTTCGGTAAGGGGACTGGTTTGTGTCGGGCTGGGTGGCGCTGCTGCCAAGTCTGATGTTCAAGAGTGGGGCTGCTGGTGGCGCTCCGCTCTTTTGTTTTTTTAGGAGATCTCGCCATGATGGTGCTTTATTCGGGGACAACCTGCCCTTTTTCTCATCGCTGCCGCTTTGTGTTGTTTGAGAAGGGCATGGATTTTGAAATTCGTGACGTCGATCTGTACAACAAGCCCGAAGACATCAGCGTGATGAATCCCTACGGCCAGGTACCGATCCTGGTCGAACGCGACTTGATCCTGTACGAGTCGAACATCATCAATGAGTACATCGATGAGCGTTTTCCGCATCCACAACTGATGCCCGGCGACCCGGTGGACCGTGCCCGTGTGCGTTTGTTCTTGCTGAATTTCGAAAAGGAATTGTTTACGCATGTATCCACGTTGGAGGCACGTTCCGCCAAAGCCAGTGACAAGGCGCTGGACAAGGCGCGTGCCCACATCCGCGACCGTCTGACGCAGCTCGCACCCGTGTTCCTGAAAAACAAGTACATGTTGGGCGACAGCTTTTCAATGCTTGACGTGGCCATTGCGCCGTTGCTGTGGCGACTGGATTACTACGGCATCGAACTCAGCAAAAACGCTGCACCGCTGCTTAAGTACGCCGAGCGCATCTTTTCGCGCCCGGCTTACATCGAGGCGCTGACACCGTCAGAAAAGGTGATGCGCAAATAAGGCGGACGGTATGGGCCAAGAGCAAGACACGCCACAGGCATCAACCAGGCCGTACCTGATTCGCGCCATCCACGAATGGTGCTGTGACAACGGCACCACGCCGCACATCACCGTGGCAGTAGACGCTTCTGTGCAGGTGCCGATGGAATACGTGCATGACGGTGAGATCGTGCTCAACATCGGCCTGGCAGCCACGACGGCGCTGGAACTCGGTAACGACTTCATTTCATTCAAGGCCCGTTTCGGCGGCGTGGCGCGTGAGGTGATGATCCCGGTGGACCATGTGCTGGCCATTTTTGCGCGTGAAAGCGGTCAGGGCATGGCTTTCCCCAGTGTGCGCTTGCCAGACCCTCCGGCCCCCGAACAGCCACCAACGCCACCCGCCAAAAGGCCAGTGTTGACGCGGGTGAAATGAACCTGCAACGGTCAGGTTTGTGCATGAAAGCCCTCAGTTAGAATTCCCGTCGCGCCGATTTAGCTCAGTTGGTAGAGCAACCGCCTTGTAAGCGGTAGGTCGTCAGTTCGATTCCGACAATCGGCACCATTAGATAGTCCAAAGGCCTCCTAGCAAGTACGTTTTGAGGCCTTTTTCATTGGGACTTTGTCAGTTGGGGCAAAATGAACTTTGATTAGAACAAATTCAGATAGGAGGCGAAGATGACGATCGTCGGATGGCGCTTTTTATTGGGATGCGTGAGTGTGCTTTGCACGGTGGCATTGTCGGCGAGTGTGCACGCCCAAACCCTACCAAAGCCCGTTGGGCCCGTGATTCTGACTGTGAGTGGAAACATCGGGAACAAGAACTCAGCACAAGGCGCAGAGTTTGACGCTGCCATGATGGATGCCATGGCTGTGAGCCAGATCAAGACCACCACGCCTTGGCGCAAAGGAGTGGTGAGTTTCAGCGGCCCCACGCTCAAGTCACTGCTCAAGCTGGTTGCAGCACATGGGCAGACGCTCAAAATGACGGCGCTGGACAAGTATGAAGTCACAGTCCCTGCTGCTGATGCCGAACAATTCAATCCGGTTCTGGCCCGAAAAATCAATGGTGTTACTTTGCGCCTACGTGATCATGGGCCACTGTTTATGGTGTACCCGTTTGATGCGCTGCCAGCGCTGCAAACGGACGTTTATTACGGACGATCCATCTGGCATCTGGCAAAAATTGTGGTTGAGTGAACGGGCAGGAAGACCACGCCATGGAATGGTTGTGCAGTTTGCTCAGGCCCGGCGCTTACGCGGGGGTGCAATCACGCGTGAGCCGCTGGTTGCTGACCATAGGCTTTCTGGGCTTTTTGACTGTACCCGTGTTCGGTTGGGTTCAGTACCGGCAAGTGCAAAGCCTGGAACGTTTGACCACCCAAAGTTTCAGCAATTTCGAATGGGATGCCTTCAAGCTGGAACTGCGTCTGATGTCGTTGCGGTTGGCCCTGTTGCAGGCGCTGACACAGCCACAAGCGCCGCTGGCGCTGGCCAAAGCCAGCAATGAGTACAACCTGTTTGCCGCGCAGGTGTTGTTGATCGACAAAGGCGTCAGCCGTGAGGCGATGAACGATCAACGCGTATTTCAGAACGTCTTGGCGCAGTCCTTGGCATTTTTGCGGCAGACGGATCCGCTTCTTGAAGAGATTGGCGCATCGGTCGAACCCCGTGCATTACAGGCGATTTTTGATGAAACAGGGGGTTTGAGTGTCAATATTTACCACCTGATCCAGCAGGCTCACGACCTCCGAAGTTCGCGTTCCGTCGAGCTGATCAGATCAGTAGGGCGCATCAATTTTTACTTTGCAGCTTTGTCGTCGGTGGTTGTTCTGCTGGGTGCTGGCTGGGCGCTATTTGCGCTGCGCGATATCAAGCTGTTGACGCGGCGGCGGCAAGAACTTGACGCGCTGTATTCAAAAGCAGATTTCAATGCGTCGCACGACTTTTTAACGGGGCTAGCCAATCGCAGACTGCTGTATGAACAATTGAGACACGCCATGGCCAGTAGCAGGCGCCACGGTCATTGCGGCGCACTCATTGTGCTTGATCTTGACAATTTCAAGCCGGTGAATGACACCTACGGTCACGTAGCCGGTGATCGTTTGTTGACTGAGGCGGCCCGGAGAATGAAACAATGTGTGCGTGATGTTGACACAGTGGCCAGGGTGGGTGGTGACGAGTTTGTGGTGTTGCTGGCTCAAATCGATGGGCCAAAAGAGCAGGTGCTTGAAGTGGCTGGTGTGATTGCGCTAAAACTGTTGCATGTGCTGGCAGAGCCGTACCCGGTGCAGATCGCAGCCCCACAGGCCAATCAGCAGGTGGTGCATCCTGTCTGTACGATCAGCATGGGGATGTCGCTGTTTTACAAGGACAGTCTGACGGTGGACCAAGTCATGCTGGCTGCAGATGCAGCCATGTACCGCGCTAAGCGACTTGGTGGTAACCGGGTTGAAGTGGCCGATTAGGGACACTCTGAGTGTCCTTCGGCCTTTGTCATAATTCTCCCGGTCACTTTTCCCGACTTACCTTGAGCCGAATCGCTTTGACCGCCAGGCCTTTGCTGCGCAGGCAGGTTTCAAAGTCAGGAATCAGTTGTCTGATTTTGGCGGCCGAGGTGTTGTTCCTCAGCAAGAGCGACCAGATGCCGTCTTCGACGGGGCCGTGATGCACATGGTCGCGCAGGGCGACGGGAATCAGTGGCAAGATGGCCAACATGCGCTGTTGGGCATCTTTTTGCATCGACATTAACCTCGATAGCGTCGGGTTGGCTTGACTGGCCTGCAGCAGGGAAAGTGCTTGCTTTGGGTGGGCGTTCATTTTAGAGATGGAGTAACGGATGCAGTTGATCATCACCGACGCCTGGCTGGCCAGGTCGCGCGTCATTCACCTCAGCGGTCTGCAACTGGTGGCCGCTGGTGTGGCGAGTGCGATGGTGTTCATGCTGCTGTCGCTTGGAATTTATCATTGGGTTTTCCTCAAGGGCGCGCGTGAGGGCTGGCCCATTATCGGGGCGCTGGTCAAAGTGGTGACCCGGGACGACCTGGCGCAAAGAGAGCGTTTTGTGCGGGAAAACCTTGACCTCATGGCACGCCGCCTGGGTGAAATGCAGATCAAGTTGACGCAACTTGAATCACTGGGTGAGCGGGTGTCGGTGCTCGCCGGTGTGCCCGCCGCTGCGGCGAGCGCACCGGCGGGTGCCGGTGGCGCTCTGGTAGCGCCGCATAGTCTGTCTCTGGAGCAGGTGCAGTCGATTCTGGATGCGCTGGACCAGGTGGCTAACCATCGCACAGAATCGTTCACGGTGCTTGAATCCGCGCTGTTTGAACTCAAACTGCGTGGCATGCTGATCCCGACGCAACGACCTGTGCCAGAGGGCAACATTGGTTCGCCATTTGGCTGGCGTGTGGATCCGCTGACCGGCGTTGCGGCTTTGCACACCGGGCTTGACTTTCCTCGCCCCACCGGAACGGCGATCCTGGCAGCAGCCGGGGGCATCGTGGTGGTACAGATGGCACACCCTGAATATGGCCACATGGTGGAAATCGATCATGGCAATGGATTGATCACGCGTTATGCCCACGCTTCACGCGTCTGGGTGAAAAACGGCGACCTCGTCAAGCGTGGACAAAAAATTGCCGAGATCGGAACCACCGGTCGATCCACCGGCCCTCACTTGCATTTCGAAGTGCTGGTCAACGGCACGCCGCAGGATCCCCAGAAGTTTCTGGACGCAGGGGAGCATATGGCCGTTGCTAAAGTGGAGAAGTTGGAACGCCTGGCGCAGTCTCGCCCGGCGGTTTTGGCAAGGCCCAATGGCGTGCCGGGGCAAAGGTAAAATCGCTCGCTATTCGCTATTGCGTGGCGGCTTGACAGGCCGTCTATTTCCCTTTCATTGAACGTTTCAAAAGGACCGCGTTGCATCCAGGCCTCACCGGGCTGACGCTGCTCGCCGTATTCATGGCCACCAATTTCCTCACCAAAATCTTCGGCAGCCGCAACGACCGCCTGCTCAAGAAGTACCGCCAGTCGGCTGTCAAAATCAATACGCTGGAAGCCGAATTTGAAAAGCTGGGCGATGACGCCCTGCGCGCCAAAACGGATGCCTTCAAGCAGCGCATGGCGCAGGGCGAAGAGCTCGACGCGTTGTTGCCAGAGGCGTTTGCCGTGGTGCGTGAAGGCTCCAAACGCGTTATGAAGATGCGCCATTTTGACGTGCAGTTGCTCGGCGGCATGGCTTTGCACCAAGGCAAGATTTCTGAAATGGGCACCGGTGAGGGCAAAACGCTCACCGCCACGCTGGCGGTTTACCTGAACGCGTTGTCGGGCAAGGGTGTGCACGTGGTCACTGTGAACGACTACCTGGCCAGTCGCGACGCGCAGTGGATGGGCAAGCTGTACAACTTTTTGGGTCTGAGTGTGGGTGTGAATCTGCCCAACATGGCGCGTGAAGAAAAACAGGCGGCGTACCGCGCCGACATCACCTACGGCACCAACAACGAGTACGGCTTTGACTACCTGCGCGACAACATGGTCTATGAGGCTGCGGATCGGGTGCAGCGCGGCCTGAACTACGCCATCGTGGATGAGGTGGACTCGATCCTGATCGATGAGGCGCGCACGCCACTGATCATCAGCGGCCAGGCCGAGGACCAGACCGAGCTGTACCACGCCATCAAGGTGATCGTGCCGCAACTGGAAAAACAAGAGGGCGAGGCCGACCCGCACACCGGCGAAGGCATCACCAAGGTGGGCGACTTCACCATCGACGAAAAAGGCCATCAGATCTTTTTGACCGAACGTGGTCACGAAAATGCCGAGCGTATTCTGGTTGAACTGAGCCTGTTGCCCGAAGGCGCCAGCCTGTACGACCCGGCCAACATCACGCTGATGCATCACTTGTACGCCGCGTTGCGCGCGCAGCACCTGTACCACCGCGACCAGCATTACGTGGTGCAAAACGGCGAAGTGGTCATCGTGGACGAGTTCACCGGGCGCTTGATGACCGGCCGGCGCTGGAGCGAAGGGTTGCACCAGGCGGTGGAGGCCAAGGAAGGCGTGGCGATCCAGCCTGAAAACCAGACCATGGCGTCGATCACGTTCCAGAACTACTTTCGCCTGTACAGCAAGCTGGCTGGGATGACCGGAACAGCCGACACCGAGGCCTACGAATTCCAGGAAATTTATGGCCTGGAAACGGTGGTGATTCCGCCCAACCAGCCCAGTCGGCGGGACGACCAGTTGGACCGCGTTTACAAGACCACCAAGGAAAAATACGACGCCGCGATTGCCGACATCCGCGAATGTTATGAACGCGGCCAGCCGGTACTGGTGGGCACCACGTCAATTGAAAACTCTGAAATCATTGACCAGTTGCTCGAGCGTGAAAAACTGCCGCACCAGGTGCTCAACGCCAAGCAGCACGCGCGCGAGGCCGACATCGTGGCGCAGGCCGGGAGCTTCAAGGTGATCACCATCGCCACCAACATGGCCGGTCGCGGCACCGATATCGTGCTGGGGGGCAACATCAGCAAAACCATTGAGGCGATCGAAGCTGATGAAACGCTGTCTGACGCGCAAAAGCAGCAACAGATCGACGTCTTGCGCGCGCAGTGGACGACCGACCACGAACGGGTGACCTCGCTGGGGGGCTTGCGCATCATCGCCACCGAGCGCCACGAGTCGCGCCGTATTGACAACCAGTTGCGCGGGCGTTCTGGCCGCCAGGGGGACCCCGGCTCGTCGCGTTTTTATCTGAGTCTGGACGACTCACTGATGCGCATTTTTGCCGGCGACCGCGTGCGCGCCATCATGGACAAGTTGAAGATGCCCGAAGGCGAGGCGATCGAGGCGGGCATGGTCACGCGCAGTATTGAGAGCGCGCAGCGCAAGGTGGAAGCGCGCAACTTTGACATGCGCAAGCAATTGCTGGAATACGACGACGTGGCCAACGACCAGCGCAAGGTAATCTACCAGCAGCGCAATGAGATTCTGGACGCAACCGATTTGTCGGCGCAGGTGCAAGGCCTGCGCGAAGGCTGTTTTGAAGACATCGTGCGCCAGTACATCCCGGTCGAGTCGGTGGAAGAACAGTGGCATTTAGCCGGGCTTGAAAAGGTGTTGCAGGACGAATGGCAGATCAGCCTGGCGCTACAGCAACAGGTCAGTGAGGCCAGTGCCATCACCGACCACGACTTGCTGCAGACCGTGCGCGCCAAAGCCAACGAGGTGTTCAACGCCAAGGTGGAGCTGGTGGGTCATGAAAACTTCACCCAGTTCGAGCGCATGGTGCTGTTGCAAAGCATCGACACCAACTGGCGCGACCACCTGAGCGCGTTGGACTATTTGCGCCAGGGCATTCACCTGCGCGGTTACGCGCAAAAGCAGCCCAAGCAGGAATACAAGCGCGAGGCGTTTGAGTTGTTCGGACAGATGCTCGACGCGGTCAAGAACGAAGTCACCAAGATCATGATGACCGTGCGCATCCAGTCCAACGAAGAGGCCGAACAGGCCGCCGCTGAAGTGGAAAGCCGTGCCGAACGCGTTTCCAACGTCACTTACAGTGCCCCCACGGAAACCGGTGAGGTGGTGACTGCCGTGGATGAAGCCACCGTCAAGCCCGAGGTGCCGCGCGTGGGCCGCAACGAACCTTGCCCTTGCGGCAGCGGCAAGAAGTACAAGCACTGCCACGGCAAGCTGGCCTGAGTCTGGAGAAAACCCTATGGCTGTTCATTTGTCTGCCCCCGACGCGGCCGCACTGTTGCCCATTGCTGGTGTGCGCATTGGCGTGGCTGAGGCTGGCATTCGCAAGGCCGGTCGCAAAGACCTTACCGTGCTGCTGCTCGACGCGGGTGCCAGCGTGGCCGGCGTGTTCACGCAGAACCGCTTTTGCGCTGCACCCGTGCAGGTGTGCCGCGAGCACCTGGCGGGTACCCAGGGTATTCGCGCCATGGTCATCAACACCGGCAACGCCAACGCAGGTACTGGGGCCGACGGTCTGGCGCGCGCACGCCAAAGCTGCGCTGCACTGGCGGGCAAGCTGGGTCTGTCGCAGCAGCAGGTGCTGCCGTTTTCCACCGGCGTGATCATGGAAACGTTGCCGGTCGAGCGCATCGTGGCCGGGCTTGACGCCGCGTTGGCCGACGCCCAAGCCGACCATTGGCTGCGTGCGGCTGAAGCCATCATGACCACTGATACCGTGCCCAAAGCGTTTAGCGCGCAGCTGCTGATCGACGGCGTGCCGGTCAGCATCACCGGCATCAGCAAGGGCGCGGGCATGATCCGGCCCAACATGGCGACGATGCTGGGCTTTATGGCCACCGACGCTTGTGTTGCTCCGGCGCTGATGAAACAACTGGCGGCCGAACTGGCCGACGGCTCGTTCAACCGCATTACGGTGGACGGTGATACCTCTACCAACGATTCGTTTGTCGTCATGGCAACGAACCAGGCGGCGCACGCACCCATCACCTCGCTGGACAGTGCGGCTGCTCGGGCACTGCGCGCGACCATGCTGGGTGTGGCACAAAAACTGGCACAAGCCATTGTGCGTGATGGAGAAGGTGCTACTAAATTCATAACGTTGCGGATCGAAGGCGGCACCACGCAGGACGAATGTCGTCAGGTGGCGTATGCCATTGCGCATTCGCCGCTGGTCAAGACCGCCTTTTTTGCCAGCGACCCGAATCTGGGGCGCATTCTGGCGGCGGTGGGCTACGCCGGTATCGCCGACCTGGACCAGACCCAGATCGACCTGTACCTGGACGACGTGCACGTGGCCACTGGCGGCGGGCGTCACCCGGCGTACCGCGAAGAAGACGGCCAGCGTGTCATGAAGCAGGCCGACATCACCGTGCGCGTGCTGCTGGGGCGCGGAGCCGCCAGCGACACCGTATGGACCTGCGACCTGAGTCACGACTATGTGTCGATCAACGCCGATTACCGCTCATGAACGCTGCTTTTGAACGCCTGCTGGCACGCGCTGAAACTCTGATCGACCGTATCGAGCAGGTGTTGCCCCAGACGCTTTCGCAGCCCGACTGGTCGGCGTCCAATGCATTTCGCTACCGCAAGCGCAGTTCGGGGCGCAGCAGCCTGGAGCCGGTGCGGCACATCGGCGCGATGAAGCTGGGTGACCTGAAAGAGATCGACGCGCAAAAAGAAAAAATCCAGCGCAACACGCTGCAATTTGTGCGCGGCCAGTTGGCCAATAACGTGCTGCTGACCGGTGCGCGTGGCACCGGCAAGTCGTCGCTGATCCGCGCCTGCCTGAACGCCTACGCGCCGCTGGGGCTGCGCCTGATCGAGGTGGACAAGACCGACCTGATCGACCTGCCCGACATTGTGGATTTGGTGTCGGCGCGCCCTGAAAAATTCATTGTGTTTTGTGACGACCTGAGCTTTGAAGACGGCGAGCCAGGTTACAAGGCGCTCAAGTCCATTCTGGACGGTTCGGTGGCCGCGACCACGCCCAATGTACTGATCTACGCCACCAGCAACCGGCGCCATTTGTTGCCCGAGCATATGCAAGACAACCTGAGCTACACCCACAGCGACGACGGCGAGGTGCATCCGGGTGAGGTGATCGAAGAAAAAATTTCCTTGTCCGAGCGCTTTGGCCTGTGGGTGAGTTTTTATTCGTTTAACCAGGACGAATACCTGGCCATCGTGACGCAGTGGCTCACGTCTTTTGGCGTATCGGAGTCTGCCATTGCATCGGCCCGACCGCAGGCGCTGGTGTGGGCGCTGGAGCGCGGTGCGCGCAGCGGTCGGGTGGCGTACCAGTTTGCACGCGACCTGGCCGGGCAGCAGGGCCTGGCGTGAACCACCCGCCAGCAGCCACTCCGCTGGTGGCCGACCCTGATCAGCCACGTCAGGGCGGCACAGAGCGCGCTGTGGTCGATGTGGCTGTGGGTGTGCTGGTGCAGCCCGATGGTCGCTTTTTGCTGACGTCGCGCCCTGCGGGCAAGGTCTATGCCGGTTACTGGGAATTTCCGGGCGGCAAATTTGAGGTGGGTGAATCGGTGGAACAAGCCTTGCAGCGCGAGCTGCTTGAAGAGCTGGGCATTCGGGCCGTAGCGATTGAGCGCTGGCGTCAGGAGCTGGTGGACTACCCGCACGCGCTGGTGCGCTTGCATTTTTGCAAAGTGGTGAGTTGGACGGGGGACCTGCAGATGCGCGAGTCGCAGCAGGCGTCGTGGCAACGCCTGCCCGTCACCGTGGCGCCCATTCTGCCCGGCACGGTGCCGGTGCTGCACTGGCTGGGGGCAGAATCCGGGACGCAATTTGCTATGTAAAAACGAGCTGCTAGCGCTTGTTCAGCAATGGCGGGAAGGCTTTTTTATGCTTATTTTATAAGGAACCCGGTATGCCGCCAGGCCTCAAATACCGTCACCGCGACGGCGTTGGACAGGTTCAGACTGCGCTGGCCGGGCAGCATCGGCAGGCGCAGCAGGTGATCGGGCAAAAAGCTCTGGCGCACCGCAGTGCTCAAGCCGCTGGTTTCAGAGCCAAACACCAGATAGTCACCGGCCTGGAAGCGGTTCTCAAAAACGTTGCGGCTGGCTTTGGTGCTCAGGGCAAACAGGCGCTCTGGCGCGGGCTGCTGTGCGTGCAAGAAAGAGTCCCAGTCGTTATGGCGCTGCACCGTGGCGTATTCATGGTAGTCCAGCCCGGCGCGTCGCAGGTGCTTGTCGTCCATCGAAAAACCCAGCGGTTCGATCAAGTGCAAGGTGCAGCCGGTATTGGCCGCCAGGCGGATCACATTGCCAGTGTTGGGCGGAATTTCGGGCGTAACCAGAACGATATGAAACATGGGCCAGATTGTCGCAGCGCACTGCGCCGTTTACGACGTGCGGGCAAACACCAAGCCCGTAACGTGAGCCGCGCCAGCGGCCTTGAGCACGCGCGCAGCAGTGTTGAGTGACGCACCGGTGGTCATCACGTCGTCCACCAGCACCACGCGTTGGCCGCGCAGCACATGGGCTTGCAGCGGCTCAACGGCAAATGCCTGTTGTAGCGCCAACAGGCGTGCCGCGCGTTTGAGCGAATGCTGGGGCGGCGTGTCCTGCACCTTCAGCAGCAGATCATGACGCGTCTTGCGGGCGCAAAGTTGGCGCGCCAGCAGCAGCGCCTGGTTGTAGCCACGTTCTTTCAGCCGCGCCGATGACAGCGGCAGTGGCAGCAGCAAATCGGCGGCTTCGATGGCGTCTTCCACCCAGGGTGCGGCGCGCAGCAGTTCTGCCATGCTGCGCGCCAGGCCGGGCTCGGCGTGGAACTTGAAGTGTTGCACTAGCGTGTCCCAGGGGTAGGCGTAGTCCACGGCACACAGGCAGCGGTTCAGGGCCGGCGGATCGCGCAAACATGCGCCGCAGGTATCTGTGCCCGCTGGCAAGGTTAGGGCGCAAGCGTGGCAGCGCGGTACGGGCTGCGCAAACTGGTGCACGCAGGCCTCGCAGACGGTGTCAGCAGGCCAGGCGTGGCAGACACGGCACTGGCTGGCCAGACGGCGCAAATTCAGCCCTGACAACAAGCTGGTGAACATGCAGTCAATATACTCGCCCACCCGCACGCGCCTTTTTTGCATGACAACTGAGCTTCTTTCCCCCATCGACCCGGTGGCCGCAAGGCGCTGGCAAGCCTTGCCGGTGCAGGCGTCGCCCTGGTTGCACGAAGAGGTGGGGCGGCGCATGCAAGAGCGGCTGGACTGGATCAAATGCAACCCCGCGCACTGGGTGCACTGGCAACCCTGGCGCGGCGGCTGGCAAACCCACACCTTGTTGGCAAAGCGTTATGCGAAGGCGCTGTGCTCTGTTGTTGAGAGCAGCGAGCGCTCGCAAAAATTGGTGCGAAAGGCTTTGCAAACGCCATGGTGGGAACCGGGTCAGTGGTTGAAAAAGTCGCCGGCGGTGGCTGGGCATGTAGACGCGCCCGCGCAGATGCTGTGGTCCAACATGGGCTTGCATATGGCAGCCGACCCGCAGGCGCTGTTGCAGCAGTGGCACGATGCGCTGGCGGTGGATGGTTTTCTGATGTTTTCCTGCCTGGGGCCCGATACATTGCTGGAGCTGAACGAGCTTTACCAGGCTTTGCATTGGCCGGCCCCGGCGCATCCGCTGACTGACATGCACGACTGGGGCGACCGACTGGTGGCGCTGGGCTTTGCCGACCCGGTGCTGGACATGGAGCGCATCACCCTGACGTTTGAAACCCCGGAACGCCTGTTGCAAGAACTGCGCGGGCTGGGACGAAATTTGCACCCGCAACGCTTTGGCGCACTGCGCGGCAGGCGCTGGCGCGGGCAACTTTTGCAGGCGCTGGCCGCGCGGCCCCTGCAACTGACGTTCGAGGTCATTTACGGCCACGCCGTCAAGCCCGCACCCCGGTTAAAAGTGATGCCCCAACAAGAGATCACCCTGGCACAGATGCGTGCCGCGCTGGCGCAGGGTCGCGCCCCCGTGCGCGCGCAAACCCCGGAGGGTGCAGCATGACCGTTTTCAATCTACGTTGGGCGCTGATGGTGTTGTGCCTGCTGATTTTTGTCGGCTCGTTTGCAGCCCTCCTGCTGGCATCGTGGCAGCACCATCGTGCGGTCAAGCAGGGGTTGGACAACTTTCACGACGAGCTGTGGGTAGAGATCGCCTGGACGCTGGCGCCCTGCATCATCGTGCTGTTGCTGGTCTGGCCCACCGCACGCCTGTTCTGGACGCCGCTTCACTGATCCAACCGGCCGGGCATCGGGTTTTCCCCTGTGAATTTTGGGGTTTTGCTAGTCATTCCTCGACTAGAATTGTTTGATAAATGTCAAAAGAGTGACATTTCTTTCTGTTGAGGACGGCAAAAAAATGCATCTTTTTTACAAGTTGGGTCTTGGGTTTTGGGCAGCCTTGATGTCTGTGGTGGGCCATGCGGGCTATGCCTACAACTTGCCGGAACCGGTGACGCCCATCGCACGGGAAACGCTGCACATGCACAACTTGGTGATGGTGGTGATCCTGATCATGTTTTTTGCGGTGTTTGCGATGCTGATTTATTCGTTTTACACGCACCGCAAGGCGGCTGGTCACAAGGCCGCCACCTTTACCGGCCCAACCAACCGCAAGCAGTGGTTGTGGGCGCTTTTTCCGTTTGCGTTGTTGTTCGTCATCGACTACGGTGTGTTTGGTATTCCGGCTTATCACGCCGTGGTGCTCTACGAAGACACCAAAACCGACGCTGACTTGGTGGTCAAAGTCACTGGGAGCCAATGGATGTGGCAATACGAATTTCCGGCTGAGGGTGTCAGTTACACCAGTCGCCTGATCACCCCGCGTGACCAGATTGACAACGGTGCCGTCAAGGGTGAAAACTATTTGCTCGAGGTGGACAACCCGCTGGTGTTGCCGGTGAACAAAAAGGTGCGTTTCATCACCACCTCCAATGACGTCATTCACAGTTGGTGGGTGCCGGCCTTTGGTGTCAAGCGCGACGCCGTGCCGGGGTTCTTGCGTGAATTCTGGGCCAAGGTTGAGAAAACCGGCACCTATCGTGGCCAGTGCTCCGAGCTGTGCGGCAAAGAGCACGGTTTTATGCCGGTGGTGGTGAAAGTGGTGTCGCAAGAGGAATTTGCCACTTGGTTGGCCAGCAAAAAACCGGCACCAGCAGCTGCGGCGGCGCCTGCTGCGCCGGCTTCTGCCACTGCAGCTGCAACGCTGCCCACCTTGCCAGCCAAGGCAGTGGTGGTGGCCAAGGCCGCTCAGTAAGCGGTCGGATAGAAATTCAGTAAAAGGAGTTGGGAATGGCACACGATATGACGCATGGTTTGCCGGTGGCCGATGCACACGGCGGCCACTACACGGGTGGGTTTGTGCATTGGCTGGAAACAACCAATCACAAAGACATCGGGATCATGTACCTGATTTTTGGTTTCATCATGCTGTTTATTGGCGGCGGCATGATCTTGGTGGTGCGTCTGGAACTGTTCCAGCCGGGCCTGCAGTTTGTGCAGCCCGAGTTGTTCAACCAGTTGATTACCCTGCACGGTCTGGTCATGGTGTTTGGTTTTGCCATGCCCGCAGCCACAGGTCTAGCTAACTACATGTTGCCTTTGATGATTGGCGCGCCCGATATGGCTTTGCCGCGGTTGAACAACTGGGGCTTCTGGATTTTGCCGCCAGCGGCACTGATGTTGACGCTGCCGTTCTTTCTGGGCTTGGCGGGTGTGGGTTCGGGTGCGGTCGATGCAGGCTGGACCATGTACGCGCCCTTGTCCATTCAGAGCGGATGGGGCATGGACTTTGCCATTTTTGCCGTGCACATGCTTGGCGTGTCGTCCATCCTGGGCTCCATCAACGTGATTGTGACCATCCTGAACATGCGCGCCCCTGGCATGACGCTGATGAAGATGCCGCTGTTTGCGCACGGTTTCCTGATGACTGCGGTGCTGTTGATCACCATCATGCCGGTGTTCGCTGGCGGGGTCACCATGGTGCTGATGGATCGCCATTTTGACACGCACTTCTTCAATGCCGCAGGCGGTGGCGACCCGGTGCTGTGGCAACACATTTTCTGGTTCATGGGTCACCCTGAGGTGTATGTGCTCTTGCTGCCGATTGCCGGAGCCCTGCCGCACGTGTTTTCTGCCTTTGCCCGCAAGCCAATCTATGGTTACAAGGCGCAGGTGTATTCGTTCTGGTCCATCGCCGGATTGGGTCTGGTGGTGTGGGCGCATCACATGTTTACCAGCGGCATGTCGTTTGGCAGCCAGATCTACTTCATGTACATCACCATGGCGATCTCGTTCCCGCTGGCAGTATTGTTCTTCTGCTGGATTGCCACCATCTGGAAGGGCTCCATGAGCTTTGAGACCCCGATGCTGTTTGCCTTGGGGTCCATGGTGCTGTTTGGTTGGGGTGGGGTCACGGGGCTGGCGTTGTCAGACGCGGCAGCCGACCCGCAGTACCACGGCGCTTATTTCATGATTGCGCACTTTCACTATGCGTTCTACCCCACAGCGGTGATGGGTGCCATGGCGGCCATTTATTACTGGTTGCCCAAGTGGACTGGGCACATGCTCAATGAAACCATTGGTAAATGGCATTTCTGGTTGACCATTGTGGGCTTCAACCTGACCTTTATTCCGCAGTTTTTTGTCGGCTTGGCGGGGATGCCGCGCCGCATCCCGGACTACCCGGTGATGTTTGCTGAGTGGAATATGTTGTCCAGTATTGGCGCCTTCATTCTGGGCGTTTCGCACATCGTTTTTATTTATAACGTGATTCGTAACGTGCGTGGTGGCGAAAAGGCCCAGGACAAGGCTTGGGAAGGTGCACAGGGCCTGGAATGGACCGTGCCGTCGCCCGCGCCGTACCACACCTTTGCAACCCCACCGGTCATCAAGTAAAGCAGGGGGCTGGCTGGTCATGAAACCGTTTGAATCCAATGTGCCAGTGATGAATGCGGCTGAGTGGGAAAAGCGCAAGCGTGGCAACAAGCGTTTGGGCTACATCATTGGCATCATCGTGCTGGCGATTTTTTTGGCATCGATATGGAAATATCGCCCGCTTTGACCCTTGATGCTGCCAGCGCACGCGCGCGCAGCAACAAGCGCCTGGCGATCAAGCTGGGCCTTGTGGCGCTGTTCTTCGTTGGCTTTGGCTTTGCCATGGTGCCGATGTACGACGTGTTCTGTGAGATCACCGGGCTCAATGGCAAGACCAACCAAACTGCGGCAGTGGCAGACCAAAATACGCAAATTGATTATTCGCGTACCGTCAAGGTCGAGTTTTTGAGCCACACCATGCCGGGCAACGGACTCAGTTTCAAGCCTGAGTCTTTTACGTTGCGCGTGCACCCGGGCGAGATCTCGCGCATGAACTACACCATCACTAACCATAGCGACAAGGTGTTTGTGGGTCAGGCCGTTCCCAGTGTGACACCCGCCGTGGCGGCGCAGCATTTTGAAAAGCTGGAATGTTTCTGCTTTAGCCAGCAAACGTTTGCCCCGCACGAAACGCGCACCATGCCGGTGGTTTATGTCGTCAATCCCAAGCTCGATGCAGACCTGGGCACCGTCACGCTTTCATACACATTTTTTGAGGCCCCCAAGGCCAAGAGTTGAGTCACAAGGAAAACAATATGACACACGCCGCCGTTACCGCTGATCGCGGGCATTACTTTGTTCCTGCTGCCAGCAATTACTCCACCTATCTGTCGGTGGGCATCTTTTTGACGGCGCTGGGATTCATCTTCAAGATCAACGGCACGCCCGCTGGCGGGTGGGGCATGTTGGTGGGCGCCGCGCTGATCGCCTACGTGGTGATTGGCTGGTTTGGCCAGATCATCAACGAGAACATCCGCGGGGTTTACACCAAGTGGGAAGACCGGTCTTATCGCATCGGCATGGTCTGGTTCATCTTTTCAGAGGTGATGTTTTTTGCCTGTTTTTTTGGCGCGCTGTACTACATTCGCCGCATTGCTCTGCCAGAGCTGGGCAGCTTTGAGGCGGCCTTAAGCCCCTACGGGCAATTCACCAGTGTGTGGCCCAGCGCAGGTCCCTTGGGCGACCCGTTTTCGCCCATGCACGCCTGGGGCATTCCGGCAGTCAACACCATGCTTCTGCTCACCTCGGGTGCCACGCTCACCTGGGCGCATTGGGGGCTCATCAAGGGCAAGCGGTTCCAGCTGAATCTGGGCTTGCTGTTGACGGTGTTGTTGGGCTCGACTTTCATGGGCTTCCAGATTTTTGAATATGCGCACGCCTACGCTGAAATGGGCTTGACGCTGGGTGCGGGGGTGTATGGCGCTACCTTTTACATCCTGACCGGTTTTCACGGTTTTCACGTTACCTTGGGTACCATCATGTTGATGGTGATGCTGGGTCGGGGGCTGAAAGGGCACTTTTCCGAGCACAACCACTTTGCCTTTGAGGCGGTGGCCTGGTACTGGCACTTTGTCGATGTGGTTTGGCTGATTCTTTTTGTGTTTGTCTATATTCTTTGACGCGACCTTGGGCCACAAAAAACCGCGCCTGGTGCGCGGTTTTTTTCAGGCCAGGCAGTTCATCCCCGCCCGGGGATGACGCCGAAATAAATGCTGGCTAGCAGTGCAACAAACAGACCGATGGACAAGCTGATGCGCACCGTCAAGGCCTGCACAACCCGTTTGCGTTTGGATGAATCATCATTTTTGTAGAGCATGGCCAGCGCGCTGAATAGGCTGGCCAAGATCAAGGCCAAGGTCAACAGAATTAAAATTTTGGTCAACATGCTGATGCCTCACAATGGTTTGTCGGCATTATCCTTTCAAACCTCCTTCCTGATTTTTCCGTGCACTTTAACTTTCGTTGGATTCCCGGCTTGGCCACTCTGGTGGGACTTGTGCTGTTTGTTTATCTTGGCCAGTGGCAAGCGGGCAAGGGTGATCGGCTTGAAACTGCGTTGGCTCAGCGCCAGGCGCGTGCGCAGCTTGGACCAGAGCGTGTGAGTGGCGCGCTGTTGGATGCACAGGCCGTGCAGGACGCGCCCATCCGTGTGACCGGGCAATACGAGCCCGAGGGGCAGTTTTTTTGGGACAACCGGCAACTTGACGGCCAGCCCGGGCTGAACGTGCTGACCCCGTTGCGCATTGCAGGTAGTCAAACCCGCATTCTGGTCAACCGGGGTTGGGTCGCCTGGCCGCAAGGCCGAGGGGTGTTGCCCACTGCGGAAGTACCGGCGGGGGAAGTGACTGTCAACGGTATGGCTTACGTGCCGTCCACCAAAAAATTTTTCTTGATGCCAGAAGCGCCACCTGCGCAAGGTGCGTTACGGCTGAAAGTGGACATTGCCGCCATCGCCGCGCAGACCGCGCAAACGCTGCAGCCGGTGGTGTTGCTGCAGGATCAAAACGATGCCACCGACAAGCTGGTACGGCGTTGGGCCCCGCCTGAAAACCGGGTGGATATGCACCGTGGCTACGCCTTCCAATGGTTCGGCATGGCGCTGGCGCTGGTTATTTTTTACCTGCTGGCCTCAGTGCGTCGGCGCACGCAACCATGAACACCACGGCGCGTGATGAATTGCTGGAGCTGTCGGTGCATTCGTTGCCCGATCCGGCGCAGGGCGCGGCCCAGGTGGGCGGGCGCCTGAAGCTGCTGGCGCTGGTACTGGTGTGTTCACTTCCCTTTCTGCTCGCCTATTTCGCTTTTTTTGTGGTTCGGCCACAAGGTGAGGCGTCGTTTGGCACGTTGATCGTTCCCGCGCGAGAAATGCCGGTGGCGAGCGCCGCGACGCCGCAGGGTGAGCAAGTGCCTTTGGCTGCGCTCAAGGGGCAATGGTTGCTGGTCAAGGTCGATGGTGCTGCGTGTGTGCGCGATTGTCAGAAACAATTGGTGCTGCTGCGCCAGCTCAGACTGACGCTGGCCAAAGACATGGAGCGCGTGGATTGGGTGTGGCTGATCAACGATGAAGCGCCTCTGGACCCCGCCTTGCACGACGCTTTGCGCAAGGACAAGGCCACCGTCTTGCGGTTGGCGAAACAGTCTTTGCAGCAGTGGTTTACCCCAGCCGACGCGCAGGCGTTGACGGCGAGCATTTTTGTGGTGGATCCGATGGGCAACGCCATGATGCGCTTTCCCGTGCAGATGGACACCGCTGCCGCAGTCAAAGCGCGGCGTGACCTGGAGCACCTGTTGCGCGCCTCTTACGCGTGGGACGCACCCGGACGCTGACTAGCCACGATGGACACCCAACTTCTCTACGATTGGACGCCGCTGGCGGGCTTGCTGGCACTGGGCGCAGCCGTCGCATTGGTGCCGTTGGCGTGGGTCTGGCGGCGGCATGCACATGATGGAGCTGCCCGCAAGTGGCACGCCCTGCGCGTGCTGACGCTGTTTTTGACCTTTGACTTGGTGCTTTTCGGTGCGTTTACCCGGCTGACAGATTCCGGGCTGGGTTGCCCGGACTGGCCAGGCTGTTATGGAAGTACGTCGCCGGTGGGCGCTGGCGGGTACATCCAAGCCGCGCAAAGTGCCTTACCCAGCGGGCCGGTCACCCACGCCAAGGCGTGGATTGAAATGCTGCACCGCTATCTGGCCATGGCGGTGGGTGCGCTGATCCTGTGTCTGTGTATTGAGGGTTGGCAGCGCTGGTGGCAGTTGCGCCGTGCCGGCAGCCTCAGCGATGGCGCACCCACCTGGCCCTGGCTGGCCAGCCTGACGCTGGTGTGGGTAGGTGTGCAGGGTGCCTTTGGCGCGTTGACAGTTACCATGAAACTGTTTCCTGCCATCGTCACACTGCACCTGTTAGGTGCTTTGGGCTTGCTGGTGTTGTTATGCGTGCAAGTGCTCAGTGCGGCCCCCACGGCGTTGCTGCGATCGCTGCCGACGGCGTTGCGGCGTGGGGTGCGCTGGGCATGTGTGTTGTTGGTGGTGCAGATTGCGCTTGGTGGCTGGGTCAGTTCCAATTACGCGGTGCTGGCATGCAGCGACTTCCCCACTTGTCAGGGTCGGTGGTGGCCCGACATGGACCTGCGTCAAGGGTTTGAGCTGTGGCGTGGGCTGGGGATGACAGGGCAGGGGGAGCCCATCAGCTTTGCGGCGCTCACGGGCATCCATTACGTGCACCGTCTGATGGCCTGGCTGGTGTTGGGCTGGCTCGGGTGGCTGGCTTGGCGGCTCAATCGTATGTGGCTGTGGCGTGCCCCGTCGCGCGTGCTGGCGGTTCTGCTGGGGCTGCAACTGGCCACCGGTATGAGCAACGTGGTGCTCGGCTGGCCCTTGCTGGCGGCGCTGCTGCACACGGGGGGTGCGGCCGCATTGTTGCTGCTGCTGACCTGGATGTGGGTGCGTAGCCCTGACCCGGCAGCGCAGGTCTTGCCCGACTACGCCGTGCTGACGAGGGCCCACGGATGAGCGCGCACGCACCGATTGCACGCGAAGGCACACCGTCGGTGTGGCGGCAGTATTACGCGCTGACCAAGCCGCGCGTGATCCAGTTGATTGTTTTCTGTGCGCTCATTGGCATGGTGCTGGCGGTGCCGGGCTTGCCGTCCTGGCACGAGTTGCAGGTGGCTGCTCTGGCGTGTCTGGGGATCTGGCTGGTGGCGGGTGCGGCGGCAGCGTTTAACTGCATTATTGAAAAGAGCATCGACGCGCAAATGAAGCGCACCGCCTGGCGCCCGACGGCCAAGGGCGAGCTGGGCGAGCGCCAGACACTACTGTTTTCGGCCACGCTGTGTGCGGCGGGTTCGGCGCTGCTTTACTGGGGCGTCAACCCACTGACCATGTGGCTGACTTTTGCTACCTTTATTGGTTACGCGGTGATTTACACCGTGATCCTCAAGCCGATGACGCCGCAAAACATTGTGATCGGCGGTGCGTCGGGAGCCATGCCGCCGGTGCTGGGTTGGGCCGCCATGACCGGGGCCGTGGGGCCGGAGGCGCTGATTCTGTTTTTGATCATTTTTCTGTGGACACCACCGCATTTCTGGGCGCTGGCGCTGTACCGGGTGGAAGACTACCGCAAGTCGGGGCTACCCATGCTGCCGGTGACGCACGGCAGCGAATTCACCCGGCTGATGGTGCTGCTCTACACCTTCATCCTGTTTGCCGCGTGCCTGCTGCCCTTTATTTACGGTATGAGCTCGTGGCTGTATTTGCTGGCTGCGCTGGCGTTGAACGCCGGGTTTTGTGTGTACGCTTACTGGTTGTGGCGAGATTACTCTGATGTGCTGGCGCGCAAGACGTTCCGCTTTTCCCTGATCCACCTGAGTGTCTTGTTTGCGGCGCTGCTGCTGGACCATTACCTGTTGGGATAGAGTCGCCGACGCTGCAAGCGTAGCCGCCGTTGTGCTACCGCACGCCGCCGGATGACGTCCAGTGGGTACAAGACAAGTGCGCTGCCATTGACCTGGTCATTGATGCGCTGGCAGAGTCGATGCTAGTACGCAGACACAGAAATATCGAAACATGAAAGCGCGTCTTCCCGCCCATGCCGTCGTTGCAAATCCTCGCCATAGCCACAGCTATGTCTGTGGTTTGCGCCTAGGCCTGAGCGCTAATCCATCACTTTCATTTCGTTCCGATACCTCTGTGGCTGCGTACTAGATAAGCGGGAAAACTCTATATATAAAAGGTCTAAAGCTATTTAAAACAGAGCGTTTCGGCGACCAGCCGGGTGCGACAATGGCGTCATGGAACTGATTATTTTGTCGCTGGCCAGTCTGTTTGCCGGCTTTGTGGATGCCATCGTGGGCGGCGGTGGCCTGATTTTGATCCCGGCCCTGTTTGCTACTTTCCCTGCGGCGCATCCGGCCACGCTGTTTGGCACCAACAAGGGCGCGTCCATCTGGGGTACCGGTTTTGCCACCTGGCGCTACAGCCGCCAGGTGCAGATGCGCTGGTCGGCATTGTTACCGGCGGCGCTGGCCGGCCTGGCGGGGTCACTGGGTGGCGCCTGGCTGGTGACGCTGGTGTCGCCCGACTTTTTGCGCAGGGTGCTGCCTTTTGTGCTGCTGCTGGTACTGTTTTACACGCTGGCCAAAAAGGAGCTGGGGCGCACCCACGTCCCGCGCTACGCTGGTGCGCCCGAGCAATGGATCGCCGTTGGTATTGGCCTGGTCATCGGGTTTTACGATGGTTTTTTCGGGCCGGGCACGGGCAGCTTTCTGGTGTTCTTGTTTGTGCGCGTGCTGGGCTATGACTTTCTGAGCGCGTCAGCTGCGGCAAAACTTGTCAACACCGCAACGAACGGCGCGGCGCTGTTGCTGTTCATTGCCAAAGGGCATATCTGGTGGCACTTTGTGTTGGCCATGGCCGTCGCCAATGTGCTCGGCAGTCTGCTGGGTACGCGCCTGGCGCTCAAGCACGGCACCGGCTTTGTACGTGTCATGTTCATGCTGGTGGTGAGCGCACTGATCGTTAAAACCGGCTGGGACGCGTTTGTGCGTTAGGGTTTTAACGCAGCAAAGGGTTACGGTGGTGTGACTGCCGACGCCGATGACGTCGGAGCAACGCTCGCGCTGACGTTGACACGGGCCGGTGGCCAGGCCATGTCACTGGCCTGGCGGGGTTTGCCAATGGGTGCGCTGCTCTGACCTTTTTGCGTAGCCACCAGGTCTTCTTCGCTGGGGTACTGGCCCAGCAGCCAGTAATCAAAAGCACGCCGTGCAATGGGTGCGGCAGACGCCGAGCCAAAACCCGCATTTTCAACAATCACCGCGATGGCTATGCGCGGGTCTTCGGCGGGCGCAAAAGCGATGTAAAGCGCGTGGTCGCGCTTGCGCTCTTCGGTGCGCACTGCGCTGTATTTTTCGTTCTTGCCCAGCGATACCGCCTGCGCCGTACCGGTCTTGCCGCCACTCAGGTAGCCAGCAGCTGCGAACACCCGTGCCGAGGTGCCGCTTTGCGTGACACCCACCATGGCGTTGCGCACGATCTCAACGTGTTCCGGCTTCAGGCCCAGGTTCCGCGCCGTCGGCACGGGCACCTGTGCGCGCACACCGCTGCGTGAGTCTTGTATTGCCGTCACCAGGTGCGGGGTGAACTGCACGCCTGCGTTGGCCAACGTGGCCATTGCCTGCGCCAGTTGCAGCATGGTAAAACTGTTGTAGCCTTGGCCAATACCGAGCGAGATGGTTTCACCGGCGTACCACTTTTGTTGCTCGGGGCGCTTGAAGTAACTGCGCTTCCAGGCCTGGCTGGGTAGCACACCCCGCACCTCGCCCTGAATGTCAATGCCAGTAATCTGACCAAAACCCAGCGGCGCCATGAAGTCGTGCATGGCATCCACGCCTAGGTCGTTGGCCAGCGAATAAAAGTAGGCATTGCTTGATTCAACGATGGCGCGGTGCATGTCCATGGGGCCACCGCGCTCGTTTTCTGGGCTACCAAAACGGTGCCCGCCAAACATGTAAAAGCCGGGGTCGTTGATGATAGTGTGTGGGTCGCGTTTGCCCAGGCTCAGCGCGGCCAACGCCATGAATGGCTTGTAGGTGGAGCCCGCCGGGTAGGTACCGCGCAGTGCCCGGTTGAGCAGCGGCTTGTCCGGTGACTCGTTAAGTTGTTGCCAGTTGTCATGGTCGATGCCCTCGACAAACAAATTGGGATCAAACGTTGGCTTGCTGACAAACGCCAGCACTTCGCCATTTTTTGGGTTGATCGCCACCAGCGCCCCCCGGCGCTGGTCAAACAGGTCTTCCACCAGCTTTTGCAGCTTGATGTCGATCGACAACTGCACTGTGTCGCCCGGCGTGGGTGGTTGGCTTGACAGGCGCCGCGTGGCGTGCCCGCCAGCCGATGTTTCCACCGCGTCGATGCCGGTGATGCCGTGCAGATGCGTCTCGTAACTCTGTTCAACACCCAGTTTGCCGATAGCGTCGGTACCGCGGTAATTGGCCGCGTCGTCCGACGCATCGATCACTTCTTTTTCAGCGCTGTTGATGCGCCCGATATAGCCAATCAAGTGGCTTGCCAGATCGCCATAAGGGTAATTGCGAAACAGGCGCGCCTTGATTTCGACGCCTGGAAAGCGGAACCGCTGCGCGGCAAAGCGGGCCACTTCAGCGTCCGTCAAACGGTTGCGAATGGGAAGTGACTCAAAATTTTTTGCCTCCTCGCGTAATTTTTTGAAGCGCCGCCGGTCGCGTGGACCAATCTCCACCACGGTGGCCAGTTCGTCGATGGTCTGTTCGACGTTGACCATTTTTGAAGGTGTCAGCTCCAACGTGTAGGCAGAGTAATTGGTTGCCAACACGATGCCGTTGCGGTCCAGAATCAAGCCGCGGTTGGGCACGATCGGAACGATGGCGGTGCGATTGCTCTCGGCCTGCGCTTGCAGGTCGTCGTGGCGCAGCACTTGTAGGTAAAACAGACGCGCAGCCAGCAGGCCAAAGCACACCAGCACCGCCACGCTGGCCACCAGCACGCGCATGCGAAAACGGGCCAGCTCTGCCTGGACGTTACGGAAGATGGTCATGTCACAGCGGACGCGTGGCGTCAGGGTCGGGTGCCTGGCGCTGCGGCAACAGCAGCAGCACGCTGACCACGGGCCACAACAGGGTTTCCAGCAACGGTGCTACTAGCATCGACCAACCCGGTGGCGCATCGCCAGCGGTTAGCCGCAGCAGCAGCGCCAGCAGGTGCGCCACGACAAACAGCCCCAGCACCTGCGCCATCTGGCCGAACATGTTGAACCACAGCAGGCGCCGGTGAATACCTACCGCCAAGAAGCACAGCGCAGTGTAGGCGAGCGCATGCTGGCCCAGCAGCGCGCCCTGGTGCACATCGACCAGCAGGCCGAGCACAAACCCGGTGCCAATACCTACGCGCAGCGGCTGGTGCACGGCCCAGAACACCAGCACTACGGCCATCACGTCGGGGAGCCAGGCCGCGTTGCCCCACAGTACCATGTTTTGCACCATGGCCAGCGCCAGCGCGGCGATCAGGCTGGACCAGATGAACACCGGGCGTACCGGAAGCAACAATTCCTTGCCACGCGGCATGATCATGGACGGGCTCCTTTGCCTTGCCCCGGCCCGATGGGCGGGGCAAGGATGTTTTGCGGGAGCTGCACGGCCGGGGTTCTGAGCACCAGCACATGCAAAGTGCCGTTCAGATGGGCCACCGGGGTACAACGGATGCGGGCAAAGCTGGCGTCGGTCTGACGGTCCACCAGGCTGACACGCGCCACCTGCAAGCCCGGCGGATAGACGCCGTCAATGCCGCTGGTGGTCAACACATCGCCCAATTGCACGTCAACGTGGGCACCCAGAAAGCGCAGCTCCAGTGCAGTGCCGTTGCCAAACGCCAGCGCCCGTACGCCCGAGCGCGTGTTGAGCACCGGGATGACTTGCTGGCGATTGGTGAGCAGGGTGACTTCACTCACCAAGGGATAGACCCGTGTGACCTGCCCCAGCACGCCCCATTCGTCCAGCACGGGCGAACCCGCTTGCACTGCGGAGAGTGCGCCTTTGTCGATCATGACCTTGTGGCTAAACGGATCGGCCGCGTCGTACAACACCTGCGCGGCCAGCGCGGGCGCGTTCACGCGTGCCCGCAACTCCAGCAGCTGGCGCAGGCGCGCGTTTTCCAGCGTGAGTTGCTCGACCTGCTGGGCGCGCTGCGACTGCAGACCCAACTGATACTGCGCAGCAGCGGCGTCAGCCTGCGAGGCCTGTAATGACTGAAAGTAGCGCGCACCGCCGTCCAGCCAAACGAATGGGCGCAACACCGTCCATTGCAGCGGGTACAGCGCCGTGGCCAGCCCGGCACGCAGCGGCTGTAGCATGTGGAAGCGGCTGTCAGCCACCATCAGCAGCAGCGACAGCACTCCGAAAAAAATCAGCTTGGACAGGGCCGATGGCCCCTGCCTGAAAAAAGGCGGTGGCGCGCTGTCCAGCGTACCCAGCGGCATCGCCGACCCCGACTTTTATTCGCTGGTGAAAATGGAGCCCAGACGATCCACCTGCTCCAGCGCCATGCCGCAACCGCGCGCGACGCAGGTCAGCGGGTCTTCGGCCACCAGCACCGGCAGGCCGGTTTCTTCGGCCAGCAGACGGTCCAGGTCACGCAACAAGGCACCACCACCGGTGAGCATCATGCCGCGGTCGGCAATGTCGGCGCCCAGTTCGGGCGGGGTTTGTTCCAGCGCATTCTTGACCGCTGAGACGATGTTGTTGATCGGCTCGGTGAGCGCTTCCAGAATCTCGTTGCTGCTGATGGTGAAGCTGCGCGGCACGCCTTCAGACAGGTTGCGCCCACGCACTTCCATCTCGCGCACCTCGCTGCCGGGGAAGGCCGAGCCGATGCTCTTTTTGATCGACTCGGCGGTCGGGTCACCGATCAGCATGCCGTAATTGCGACGGATGTAGTTCACGATGGCCTCGTCAAACTTGTCGCCACCCACACGCACACTGCCCTTATAGACCATGCCGCCCAGGCTGATCACACCCACCTCGGTGGTACCCCCGCCAATATCGACCACCATGGAGCCGGAGGCGTCTGACACCGGCAGTCCGGCGCCAATGGCTGCGGCCATCGGCTCTTCGATCAGATAAACGTCACTGGCGCCGGCACCGAGCGCGCTTTCGCGGATGGCGCGCCGTTCCACCTGCGTCGAGCCGCAGGGCACGCAAATGATGATGCGCGGGCTGGGACGCAACAGGCTGCGCGGATGCACCATGCGGATGAAATGCTTGAGCATCTGCTCGGTCACGGTAAAGTCGGCAATGACGCCGTCTTTCATCGGGCGGATGGCTTCAATGTTGCCCGGCACCTTGCCCAGCATGGCCTTGGCCTCACGGCCCACCGCCTGGATGGTTTTTTTGCCTTGCGGGCCACCTTCATGGCGGATGGCCACCACCGACGGCTCGTCGAGCACAATGCCTTTGTCGCGCACGTAGATCAGGGTATTGGCGGTGCCCAGGTCGATGGCGAGGTCAGTGGAGAAATACTGACGGAAAGATCCAAACATGAATAAGTCCTTTGGTGGGCACTTGCAGCACTTCGACTGGCAAGTCGCCCAAAAACGTGATCGGAAGTTGTTATTGGCGGGCGCAAACCCTTGCAATTCGGGCCTTGACGCAAAGGCGGGATAATACCTCATGGGCTGTGCATAACTCGCTGTCGGAGCCCGGAAAATCCTTGCTTTACACCTTGTTTCGATTCAAAAATCATGTCACTGACCTCTGTCGATATTGACCGGCTGGCGCGTCTGGCCCGGATCGGTTTGGCGCCTGATGAGCGCGCGCGCCTGTGCATACAACTGAACAACTTCTTTGGCGTCGTCGAGCAGATGCGTGCCGTGGATACTGCGGGTATCGTCCCACTGGCGCACCCCACAGACGTGCTGCAAGAAGTGGCGCTGCGCCTGCGCCACGACGTCGCCAGCGAACCGAACCAGCGCCAGGCCAACCAGCGCAGCGCACCGGCGGTGGAGGCTGGTTTGTTCCTGGTGCCCAAGGTGATTGAATAGGGGCTGTAGCATGACCCAAAACTCCCAAGAATTACATGATCTGAGCCTGACTGAGCTGGCCGCTGCCCTGCGCACGCGCCGAGTGTCGAGCGTGGAAGTGGCGACGTATTTTTTGCAACGCGCCAAGGCGTACGCGCATCTGGGCGCTTTTCTGGATGTTCAGCCCGATGTGACGCTGGCGCAAGCTCGCGCCGCCGATGCGCGGCTGACATCGGGCCATTCAGGCCCACTGGAAGGTGTACCCCTGGCGCACAAGGACATCTTTGTCACGAAAGACTTTGTTACCACCGCAGGCTCCAAAATGCTGGAGGGTTACCGCTCGCCGTTTGACGCCACGGTGGTCGCGCGGCTGGCGCAGGCTGGTGCGGTGACGCTGGGTAAGCTCAACTGCGATGAATTTGCCATGGGCTCGGCCAACGAAAACTCGGCCTACGGCCCGGTGAAAAACCCGTGGGATACCACGCGCACCCCCGGTGGTTCGTCGGGCGGCAGCGCAGCGGCGGTAGCAGCGCGGCTGGCACCTGCAGCCACGGGGACCGACACCGGCGGTTCCATTCGCCAGCCGTCGTCCTTTTGCGGCGTGACCGGCATCAAACCCACCTATGGGCGCGCGTCGCGCTACGGCATGGTGGCGTTTGCCTCCAGCCTGGACCAGGCCGGCGTGCTGGCGCGCAGCGCCCAAGACTGCGCTTTGCTGTTGTCCGCCATGTGCGGCCCCGACCCGGAGCGCGACTCGACCTCGCTGGACGTGCCCGCAGAAGATTTTTCCCTGAAACTCAACGACTCGCTTGAAGGCTTGCGTATCGGCATGCCGACCGAGTTTTTTGGCATCGGTGTGGCCGACGACGTGCGTGTGGCCATTGACGCAGCGCTCAAACACTACGAGGCACTGGGTGCGAAGCTGGTGCCGATCAGCCTGCCGCGTACCGAGCTCTCCATTCCGGTCTATTACATCATTGCCCCGGCCGAGGCATCAAGCAATCTGAGCCGTTTTGACGGTGTCAAGTTTGGCCACCGAGCACGCGACTACACCGACCTGAACGACATGTACGAGCGCACCCGTGCTGAAGGCTTTGGCGACGAGGTCAAGCGCCGCATCATGATCGGTACCTATGTGCTCAGCCACGGCTATTACGACGCTTACTACCTGCAAGCGCAAAAAATCCGGCGCATGATTGCGGACGACTTTCAGCAAGCGTTCAAGCAATGCGACGTGATCGCCGGGCCGGTGGCGCCTACCGTGGCCTGGGCGCTGGGGGGGCACGGCAACGACCCGCTGGCCGACTATCTGGCCGACATCTTCACCCTGCCCGCTTCGCTGGCCGGTCTGCCGGGCATGAGCGTGCCGGTGGGTTTTGGCGCGTGCCATATGCCGGTGGGTCTGCAGCTCATTGGCAACCATTTGACCGAGGCGCGTCTGCTCAACGTGGCGCACCGCTACCAGCAGGTGACCGACTGGCATACCGCCCGGCCGGCGGTTTGAGCGCAAGGATTTCCAAAGATGAACACCGCTGTCAACACCACCCCTGCCAACGCACCGCTGGTGCAGGGCTATGAAGTCGTGATCGGGTTTGAGACCCACGCCCAGCTTTCCACGCAATCCAAAATTTTCAGTCGCGCGCCCACCGCCTTTGGTGCCGAGCCCAATACGCAGGCCTGCGCGGTCGATCTGGCACTGCCGGGCACGCTGCCGGTGATGAACGTGGGCGCGGTCGAGCGTGCCATTGAATTGGGACTGGCGCTGGGCAGCACCATTGCGCCGCGTAGCATTTTTGCGCGCAAGAATTACTTTTACCCCGACCTGCCCAAGGGCTACCAGATCAGCCAGTTCGAGATTCCGGTGGTACAGGGCGGCGCGGTTGAGTTTTACCTGGGCACCGAGAAAAAGACCGTGCGCCTGGTGCGTGCGCACTTGGAAGAAGACGCAGGCAAAAGCCTGCACGAAGACTTTATTGGCCAGACCGGCATCGACCTCAACCGCGCCGGCACGCCGCTGCTGGAGATCGTGACCGAGCCCGACATGCGCTCTAGCGCCGAGGCGGTGGCGTATGCCAAAGAGCTGCACAAGATCGTGACCTGGATCGGCATTTGCGACGGCAACATGCAAGAGGGCAGCTTCCGCTGCGACGCCAACGTGTCGGTGCGCAAGCCAGGGGCCGAGCTGGGCACCCGGCGTGAGATCAAGAACCTCAACAGCTTCAAGTTCATGCAGCAGGCGATCGACTTTGAGATTCGCTGGCAGATTGAAGAACTGGAAGACGGCCGTGCCATCCAGCAAGCCACGGTGCTGTTTGACCCCGATACCGGCGAAACACGGGCCATGCGCAGCAAGGAAGACGCGGCCGACTACCGCTACTTTCCAGACCCCGACCTGCCGCCGTTGGTGATTGATCCGGCGTGGGTGGAGCGCGTGCGCGGCGCCATGACGGAGCTGCCACGCGTGATGGCGGCACGCTTCATCACCACTTACGGTTTATCAGAATATGACGCTGCTGCCCTGACACAGAGCCGGGAAGTAGCTAGCTATTTTGAAGCGGCAGCGAAGGCATGCGGGCAACCCAAACTGGTCGGCAACTGGATCATGGGCGAGATCTCACGGCGTCTGAATGCGGCCGAATCCGACATCAGCACCTGCCCGGTCACACCGGCGCAACTGGCTCAGCTGGTGGCGCGCATCCACGACGGCACGGTGTCGAACAATGCCGCACGGCAAGTGATGGACGTGCTGTGGGACGACCCGCAGGCGCAGGTGGATGAGGTGATCGAGGCCAAAGGCCTCAAGCAGATGAACGACACCGGCGCGCTGGAAAAAATTGTCGAGACCGTGATTGCTTCCAACCCGAAAAATGTGGCGGAATTCCGCGCCGGCAACGCCAAGGCGCTGAACGCGCTGGTCGGGCAGATCATGAAAGCCAGCGCGGGCAAGGCCAACCCGCAACAAGCCGGTGAGTTGCTGCGCAGCAAGCTGGCAGTCTGAAACGGCTGCGGTTCAAAGTGAGGCGGCGCAGCCGTGATGATGCTAGCTGAATTGGGGTCAGAGTCCAAAAACCGCTAGCCGCCACGAGGTGTGGCCCCCCGGTTGGCTGATAGCGTCAGGCCACGCCGTAACGCTGCCGGTATGCCAGCACTTGCGGGTAGGCCTGCGCCAGCGCGGCCGCGTCGGTTTGCTGCAAGTAACGCAACAAATCGTCCAGCGTAGCCACCGCAGCCACTTGCAACCCCAACTGCTGCTGCACGTATTGCACCGCACTGTGGTCAACATCGTGGCCGTTCTCTGTGGCTTTTTCTTGCCGATCCAGCGCAATCACGATGGCGTGCGCACGCGCCTGGGTGGCGTTGATCAGCGCGATCGATTCGCGCACGGCGGTGCCGGCCGACATCACGTCGTCAACGATCAGCACGCGCCCCTGCAGGGGTGCGCCCACCAGCGTGCCCCCTTCGCCATGGTCCTTGGCCTCCTTGCGGTTGTAGGCAAAGGGCACGTTGCGGCCCAGGTGCGCCAGCTCCACCGCCAACGCCGCCGCCAGTGGAATGCCTTTGTAAGCGGGGCCAAAAATCATGTCGAATTCGACGCCGCTGGCCAGCACACGCTGCGCATAGAATCGCGCCAGTTTGCCCAGCTTGGCGCCGTCGTCAAACAGGCCTGCGTTAAAAAAATACGGGCTCAGTCGACCGGCCTTGGTCTTGAATTCACCAAAGCGCAGCACACCGCTGGCCAGCGCAAAAGCGACAAACTCCTGCGCCAGCGCGTTTTGGTCGGGCCCGGCGTGAGCTGAAGTTTCGATACCCTCTGACATGGAGAACCCCTGTGTTGACACTGACCAGCCTGAACCTCAACGGCATCCGTTCGGCCACCAACAAAGGGCTGGAGGCCTGGCTTGCCGCGTTGCAGCCGGATTGTATTTGCGTGCAGGAGCTCAAGGCACAGGCTAGCGACATGGCGGGCCGCTTTGACACCCTGGCGGGTTTGCCGGGGTATTTTCATTTTGCCGAGAAAAAGGGTTATTCGGGCGTGGGTATCTACAGCCGTCTGCAACCCAGCGACGTGGTCACGGGCCTGGGTGATGCTGAATTTGACGCCGAGGGGCGTTATGTTGAGTTGCGGTTTGACACACCAGGGCAACGGCGCTCGGTCATCAGTTGCTATTTTCCCAGCGGCTCCTCGGGTCCGGAGCGGCAGCAAGCCAAGTACCGCTTTCTGGACCTGATCTACCCCCATCTGCAAGCGCTCAAAGCCCAGCGTGACTTCATTTTGTGCGGCGACGTCAACATTGCGCATCAGGAGATCGACCTGAAAAACTGGAAGGGTAACCAGAAAAACTCAGGCTTTCTGCCCGAGGAGCGCGCTTGGATGACGCGGCTGCTCACCGAAGGCGCTCTGGTGGACGTGTATCGACAACTGCACCCAACGGCAACGGACCAGGCTTACACCTGGTGGAGCAACCGCGGGCAGGCCTACGCCAAGAATGTGGGCTGGCGGCTGGACTACCACCTGGCCACACCTGCATGGGCTGCACAGGCGCTCAAGGTTGACATTTACAAGGTGCAAAAGTTCTCGGATCATGCGCCGGTTACGGTGCAGTACCAGGCCTTCGTGCTGTAGTCATCTGCTATAGCGTCATCCCTTGCGCTCCGTCAATTTCGCGCAATCTGCTCCTCCTAGAATGCCAAGGGTTTCTACTAACTTTCAGATTGGGATTGATCATGAGCGCACGTTTATCGAATAAGGTTTCCATCATCACTGGTTCGGCGCAGGGTATTGGCCTGGCGACCGCCCTGAAATTCGCCCAAGAGGGCGCCATCGTCATCGTGTGTGACGTCAAGCAAGACGGCGTAGACGCGGCCGTGGCGCAATGCCGCGCCCTGGGTGCCACGGCCGAGGGTTTTGTCATGGACGTGACGCAACGTGCCATGATCGATGCCGTGGTGGCACAGGTGAAGGCCAAGTTTGGCCGCATCGACGTGCTGGTCAACAACGCTGGCATCACGCAAGACGCACGGCTGCAGAAAATGACGGCCGAGCAGTTTGACCGCGTCATCGACGTGAACCTGCGCGGTGTTTTCAATTGTAGTCAGGCGGTGGCCAACGACATGGTCGCGCAAGGCAGTGGCGTGATTCTGAACGCTAGCTCGGTGGTGGGTTTGTACGGCAACTTTGGCCAGACCAACTACGCCGCCACCAAGTTTGGCGTGATCGGTTTCACCAAAACCTGGAGCCGCGAGCTCGGCCCCAAGGGCGTGCGCACCAACGCGGTGGCGCCGGGCTTTATCACCACCCCCATGGTGGCGGCCATGCCGCCCGAAGTGCTGGCCAAGATGGGCGAAAAGGTCGCTCTGCGCCGCTTGGGCAAGCCCGAAGAAATTGCCAACGTGTATGCCTTTTTGGCCAGCGACGAAGCCAGCTACATCAACGGCGAAGTGCTCGAAGTGTCGGGCGGCATCTCGCTGTAAATTTTCCTTGGAATCTGCCGTGCGGTGTCACTTTGAAACCGCACGGCGGCAGGCTTTGGCGGCCTCCTCATGCGGGGGTACCCAAAAACGAAGTTTCGGCGCAGCCAAATCGTCGGCCGCCAAAGCCAGCCACCGCGCTGGACGGTGTCACCTCACAAAGTGGCCTCGACTTGATTCAGCAACTCAGACGGCGCGCTCGGCGTAGCGGTTAAAGCGCCAGGCGCTGGCCTCTTGGGTGATGCGCCGCCACACCAGGCGTTTTTCTGCCGGGGTCATGGCCGTCCAGTGCTGCACCTCGGCAAAGCTGCGCCCGCAGCCCTTGCACTGCGCGTCACCCTGGCTGGTGGAACAGATGGCAATGCAGGGCGTGTCGGGCGTGGTGGCGTACCAGGCCAGCCAGGCGTCCATGGCCACTGCGCTCAGCGCGGATTCGTCGATACGAGTTTGCCGACGCAGCGCCAGCACGGCATACACCTCGGCCAGCGCACTCAAGGGCGCTGACAGCACGCCGTTGACATTGGCTTGTGGCTGTCCGCGCCAGTGGTTGATGGCGGCTTCCAGGTCGGCGATGTGAATGGTGGCCATGGGGCCCGCATGGTAGCCGGGTCGGTGTGTTTCCACACAGCTTCGGGGAATTGTCCGCTTGTGATGCAATGCGCCCCTCAGACAGCCCATGTGGACCGCCAAATTTGATGTAACTGATTGATTTATGGAATTATTTTCTGCACCCTGGTGGTCGGCGCTGCTGGCCATTGTGTTGATTGATCTGGTGCTGGCGGGTGACAACGCCATCGTGATTGCGCTGGCCGCGCGCAATTTGCCAGCGCACCTCAAAACCCGCGCCATTGTTTGGGGTACGGTCGGCGCCATTGGCGTACGTTCGGTCATGACCATTGGGGTGGTCTGGCTGCTCAAAATCCCCGGGTTGATGCTGCTGGGTGGCCTGGGGCTGGTCTGGGTGGCTTACAAATTGTTGGCAGACGACGACGGGGGTGAGCACAGTGGCCCCAGCGCCAGCACGTTTTGGGGGGCCATGAAGACCATCATTGTGGCCGACGCGCTGATGGGGGTGGACAATGTGCTGGGCGTTGCTGGTGCTGCACACGGTGCGATAGATTTGGTGGTGATTGGTTTACTGATCAGCGTGCCGATTGTGGTGTTTGGCAGCTCGGTGGTGCTGAAATTGGTGGAGCGCTTCCCGATCATTATTCAGGCCGGTGCGGCCGTGCTGGCGTTTACCGCAGCCAAGATGATCGTGAGCGAACCGTTTTTGGCCGGGGTCTTTGGCGCGGCCAGGGCCACTGATGCGCAGCCCACATCAGAACAAACGGTGGCGCGCTGGGGTGTTTACGTGCTGGTGGTGCTGGGTGTGCTGGCCGCAGGCTGGTGGCGCAAGCGCCAGCTGGCCGCCAACCAGACAGACACCCACAGCGTCAGCCCATGATCCCAGAATGATGCGACACTGCCGGGTATGAAACTGATCGTCAAATGGCTGCTCAGCGCGGCCGCCCTGTTGTGTGTGGCCTACCTGTACCCGGGTGTGGTGGTGGCCAGCTTTGGGTCGGCCATGGTGGCGGCTTTTGTGATCGGCCTGTTCAACCTGGTGCTGCGCCCGCTGCTGGTGCTGCTGACCCTGCCGGTGACGGTGGTCACGCTGGGGCTGTTTCTGTTTGTCATCAACGCGCTGATGTTCTGGTCTGCCGCCGGCGTGCTCAGCGGCTTTTACGTGCGAGACTTTACGGCTGCGCTGTTGGGGTCGCTGATCTACTCGGTGTTTGGGCTGGTGATTGATTCAGCGAGCGAGCGTCTGTTCCCGCGCTAACACATCTATTTTCCGCACGCGCGCGTCGATGATCTGTGCGTCGATCAGGTCGGCAGACGAGTGCGTCCCGCCATTGGCCTTGATGCGGTCTTGCGCCGCCTTCAGTCGGTCCAGCGCGCCGGTGTAGTCCAGACGTGCGGCCTGCGCTTCGGCTTCAGCGCGCAACGCGCGCAGCGACTGGCCTTGCGCCGCATACAAGCTGGCCAGCCACTGCCATGCCAGCGCGTCTTGCGGTTGCGCCACCAGCCAGGTTTGCAGGCGCTGCGCAGCGGCGTCGAGGGCGTCGCTCTGGTTGGTGTGGTGCGCGGCCTGCGCTTGCAGCAGCAGCTCGGGTCTGCGCCATTGGGTCGCTGGTGTGGTGGTGGCCGCAGCGCACAAAGTGTCGGCCAGCGCGCGTACTTGCGGGCGGCTGCGGTCGCGCGCAGTCAGGTCAATCTCGGCGGCCAGCCAGCGCACCGGCGCAGCCGCATCCGGCTGCTGCGTCACCAAGGCTTGCAAGTGGCTCAGGTGACTGCGCGCATTGGCTACGTTGCGCAGGCGCAGGGCCGCCAGCGCTGCGCCGTACCAAGCGGCGGCTTGTTGCGCTGCGGGGCGCGAGGTCAGCGCGCTGTCTTGCACCTGATCCTGCCAGCTACGCAGCGCGTCGGCCCCGGAGTTGGACAACACCTTGGCGCGGGTAGCCATCATGGCGTGCAGCACGGTAGGCTCTGGCATTGCCGGGCGTGGCGCACCCAGCGGCAAGCGCGACTGCATGTCGGCAATGCGCTCGGTAGTTAGCGGGTGGCTGCGCAGATAGGGATAGGCACCGCTGTCGTTCAGGCGCGCGGCTTGCTGCAATTTGTCGAACATGGTGACAAAGCCCTGCGCCTCGAAACCGGCTTGCGTCATCACACCAAAACCGATGCGGTCGGCTTCGCGCTCCATGTCGCGCGAAAAGTTCAACTGGCTTTGGGCTGACAGCGCCTGCCCACCGACGATCAGCGCGTTGCCGGCCTCAGGGCTCTTGCTGGCAGCCAAAGCACCCAAGATCATGGCGCCAATGACCCACGGGGTTTGCTGCGCGTCCTTGGCAATCAGGCGCGAGATGTGGCGTTGCGTGACGTGGCTGAGCTCGTGGCCCAGCACCGAAGCCAGTTCGTCGCGGTTGCTCACGACCGCCAACAGCCCCAGATGTACGCCCAGATAGCCCCCTGGCAGCGCGAATGCGTTCACGCTACGGTCACGCCCGAGCAAGATTTGCCAAGCAAAACGCTCGTCGAGCTCGCCAGACAAATCGCCGCGCGCACGCGCCGCAGCCAGCAACGGCTGCCAGACGCCCTGCACGTAATCGGCCAGCACCGGGTCGTCCAGGTAATCGGGGTCGCGGTACAGCTCACGCGCAATGCGGTCGCCCAGGCGGCGCTCGTCGCCACTGGCCATGGCGCTGCCGTCGCCCAGCAGCGGTAGACCGCCTTTTTGGGGGGGCAGCGGCGGACTCACCTGCGCACCCAGTCCGACTGGTGTGGTCAACAGCAGTCCTAAAAAAAAAGCTGCCAGCGCTTTATGGATAAGGGCTAGAGGCACATTTTGCATATATTTTTTGGTAGGCACTTGGAAAAGGACCGTCGGTGTGGCTGCTGGGCGCTGGCAAGTCCTTATGATGCCATCTGCGCGTAAAGGTTCGGTAAACGCCTTTGCACCCTCCCGTTGGAACAAGACAAACGCTATGAGCACACTCACCCATTTTGACGCACAAGGCCAGGCCCACATGGTGGATGTGGCCGCCAAGGCCGCCACGCACCGCATTGGCATTGCCGGTGGGCGCATTGAGATGCAACCCGCCACGCTGGCGATCATTGAGTCCGGCAGCGCCAAAAAAGGCGACGTGCTGGGCATTGCGCGCGTGGCCGGCATCATGGCGGCCAAGAAAACCAGCGACTTGATCCCGCTGTGCCACCCCTTGGCGCTCACCCGTGTTGCTATTGACTTTGAACTGATTCACGCAGACGCAACAAGAGCTAGCGCCGTATTTTGCACAGCAACGGTAGAGACGGTTGGCACCACCGGTGTCGAGATGGAAGCACTCACCGCCGTGCAGGTGGCGCTGCTGACCATCTACGACATGTGCAAGGCGGTGGACCGCGGCATGGTCATCACCGATTGCAAACTGCTGGAAAAACACGGCGGCAAGTCGGGCAGCTTTGTGGCGGCGCGCTGAAAAGCCCGGCGTCACACCAGGCCCCGACCCGGGAGCGATGCACTAGAAGTGATGGATTGCGGGTTGAGGCCCGAAGCCATTTTTGTGCTTCATCGCGCGGGCTGACGCTGGGCCCATGCTACATATTCTTTGGGGAACGCGGCTTGATAGCGCGCGGCGTAAAACGCCACCTCATCCTCGCGGCCCAGCAGCCGGGCGCTGTCCAGCAGCAGTTCCACCACGCGCGCTTCGGGTGAAAAGTGCAGTATGTCTTTGGCCAATTTTTTGATGTAAGTGGCGTTGCCGACCTCAAGCTCGGTGGTGGTCAGCTCGGCAAAACGCACCGGGGCCTGGTACAGCCAGACACCTTTGATCTGCTCCAGCGTGCGCACGCGGTACGCTGGTGCGCGCTGATCAGGCTCCAGGTAAATCTGGCTGGCAATGCGGTATTGGCTGGCGGCAAAACCGCAGACTACGATGATCATCATAGCTACCAGCCCATATAAACAGGGGGCTAGAAGCCCATCAAGTTTGATGTTTTGGGTCAGCGTGGCGTCGCCCTGGCGCGGCACCCAGGCCAGCAGCCACACACTGAGCAGGGCAGCCGCCTGAAACGGCCCGTACCACAGCGGGTACTCGAGCAGGCTGTGCAGCCCAATCACCGCCAGAATGATCCATGCGAGTTGCCGCGTGCGTTGGCGCTCGGCCCACGGGCGTGTGCGCCATACCAGCCACAGCGCACCGCCACACGCCAGCAGCGCCAGCGGCACACCCAGTTCTACGGCGAGTTGTAGCGGCAGGTTGTGCGCGTTGTCCAGAATGTCGCAAAAGCGCGTGCTCGGATAGAGCGTGATGAAGTGCGCGTAGTCCAGCTCGCCCCAGCCCCAACCCAGCCAGGGTTTTTGCGTGATCAGGTGGAGCACGTTGCTCCACAGCGTGAGGCGGCTGGCGCAAGCAGGGTCACCTTCGCGCAGACGTGCCAGTGCGCCGTTGTGCCACGGGTCCAGCCCGGCCAGTAGCGGCAGCGCCACCTGTGCCAGCGCATACGCCACCAGCGCTGCCAGCAACGTCAACTGCACGCGTTGCTTTTGCGCGGCAGACACCGTGCTGCCGCGCCACCACCACAGCACCAGCACCAAGGTCAACAGCAATTGCATCAGCCCCGTGCGCGAGCCAGACGCTGCGTTGCCCGCACCCACTAGCACCGCCAACGCGGGTGCCAACAGCTTGGTGTGGCGTTGCAGAGAGTCGGTACAGCCGAAAAACCGCGCCTGCCAGCGAGCGTCTGGCGCCAGAGTGGCCGGTTTGCGGTCCGACAGCGGTGTGGCCGCGAGCCACAGCGCGGCCGCCAGCCCAATACCCAGCAACGTGGCAAACTGGTTGCGCTGACGCAGGTTGCCAAAAGCCGCACCCACGTCGGGGTGGTTTAGCCACACACCCGCCCAGGCGGTGGCACCAAAGTACTGTAGCAGCCCAATGACGGCGCTCAAGCCAGCAGCCGCACCCCAGCCCAGCGCCAGCGCACGCACCATGGCTGCGTGTTGCCCGCGCTGGCGATCCAGGGCAAACGTCAGCAGCACGCCCGCGTTGCAGAACCAGGCAAACAGCAGCGGCATCTCTTGCGCCAGCGGCCCCGGTGAAAACGGGTTGAGCCAGGGCAAGCCGATCAAAACAAACACAACAACGGGCATAACGGAGTAACAGCCAGGCATATGCCAAAAAATAAAACGAGTGATGGTAGCCGCGTTGTGCATGGGATGGGCTACTCCGACAAATAACGGTTGAATTGATGCGTTAACATCACGCATCAATCAGGAGTCATAATGCGAACCACACTAGACATTTCCGATGACATTTTGTTTGCAGCCAAGGAACTTGCGCAACGCGAGAAAAAATCCCTTGGTCAAGTCATCAGCGAGCTGGCTCGTCGTGCTTTTGCGGCACCTGCCACGCCCTATCCACCCGCCAGCCCAGCCGCTGTGCCGCAAGTGTCTGAACGTCTGGCCGCTTACGGCATCCGCCCGCTGCCCAAGCGCGGCGGCATCGTGACCAATGAACTGATCGACCGCCTGCGTGACGCAGAGGGCATCTGATGCGCGCGCTGCTGGATGTGAATGTGCTCATTGCGTTGCACGACGCAGACCATGTGCACCACAACCGCGCTGGTGAATGGTTTGAAGCGCACAGCCAGACCGGTTGGGCCAGCACACCGTTGACGCAAAACGGCTGCCTGCGCATCATGGGTCAAGCGGGCTACAGCAACCCGCAGCCCCTCAGCCAACTGGTGCAAATGCTACAACGCTCGACTGCTGCACCCTTGCATGTGCTGTGGCCAGACGACATCAGCCTGCTCGATAGTCAGCTATTCCGGCACACGCACATGCACAGCGCCAAACAACTCACAGACCTGTATTTGTTAGGCCTGGCCGTCAAGCACCACGGTCGTTTTGTCACCTTTGATCAGCGCGTTCCTTTGAACGCGGTGCATGGTGCAAAACCAGGCCACTTGGTCGTCCTCTGAAGTGGCTCCATGAACGCCATCGGCGTGCGCAATGCGCCGACGCGCCTTGCGGCGCTAGCTGAATAAATCAAGCAGTCATCAAGTTCCCGTCCCCCCACTTGAGCGCATGAAAATCAAACCCCGCCTCGATCGTGGGCTTGACCACTTGAAAGTACGGTGACACGTCAAAGTCACGCGGGGCAAAAAGGCTGTGGTGACGCACGATCAAGATCTCTTTGACACACGCCGGGCAATCGGGGCGGTCGTCGTTTTGAATCGCGGTGATGGGCAGAATCGGGTAGTGAATGGACTGAAACGCCTGCGCAATCAGCGTCGAGCAAATGGCCCGGGTCGGGTCGCCACTGCCCAGCGCCAGCAGCTTGCGCCGAAAGCGTTGCGGCACCGGTGGCGCGGGCAACAGATAGCGTGCCAGGTCAAGCACATTGCGCAGATCATATTCACTACCGATACGCGCAATGGCAAAGGCCGTTACCTGCGCGCATTCGGCTGCGCTCAAACCTACCGGACGACAGATGCGGGAGTGCAACCCGGCAAATTCGCTGATGCCCACGCCGCGCACGCCCTGCACTGTATCGGCTTCGATAAAACAGTGGTCTGACGCTGCGGGCACCTTGCCGGCACCGACCAACGCGTCGCCCACGTACAGCGCCGCGTGCGACCAGGTGGACTGTGTCAGGTACTTGATGGCGCTGCTGATGCGGCTGTGCCCTTCCACCAGCAGCACATCACCGAGGCGCAGCGTGGCCAGCAGGCGCGCGGGCGGGGTAGCGGGCACGGCAGAATGGACATGAACCTCTTTGGCCAGAAAGCGGGCCAACTGCCTGCCGAGCCAGGTTAACGGCGTGTTCATGGCGCAAACCTTGGCATGGCCGTGATGCCGCTGCGCTCAAGCGCAGCGTTTGGCAATCCAGTGGTCAACAGACACCTTGCCCGGACCGTGTACCAGCAACAGCAGCAGCACGGCGGCCCAGGTGCCATGTGTGGGGTAGGCGTCGGGATAAACAAAGAGCTGAATCGTCAGCGTCATGCCCAGCAGCGCCAGCGCTGAAAAACGGGTGGCAAAGCCCAGCAACAGCAACACCGGGAAGGTGTGCTCGGCGGTTGCCGCTAGAGTGGCTGCCAGCTCGGGCGGTAGTAGCGGCAGGTGGTATTCGTCGCGGAACAAATCCACAACCGAGTCCGACAGGTGCGGCCAGCCCAGCACAAACTCACCGTTGACCAGGTCGATGGCAAAGCCCTGCACCTTGGTTTGGCCGGACTTCCAGAATACGGCAGAAATCGAAAAACGTGCCACCAGCGCCACCAGCGTATGCGGGACACGTGTAAACAACTCGATCAGCGCGTGAATCAGAGCCGCAAACGCACCCTCTTGGGCGGCGGCAATGCCAGACAGGCGATCAGTGTGCGGGGTCATGGTGGGTGTCTCCGGTGGGGCCTATCAAAAGCTGCCAACGCAACAGCGTGGCCAAGGCGGCGGTGAGGTCAAACGTGGCGTCGTGCGCAGCGGCATCGTCGGCGGCCTGTAGCAGGGTGGCACCGCTTTGCAGTGCACCATAAAAGAGCGCAGCGCCATCATCGATGGCCTGCACCTGAACCGACAGGCCGTTTCTGAACACGCAGGCGCTTTGCGGCACGTCTGCGTTCCATTCGGCTTGTTCATCGGTTGCCTGGTGTGCGCTCCAGATATCGACAATGGCGTAGGGCGCACGCACGATGTGCATGCTGGGGTGCAAGATCCCATGCAATGATTCGAGTTGTTGCGGATCAGCCCGCAAGGCTTGCAAACGCTCTGCTGGCATCGCCACAGCATCGGCCGCGTGGTAAGCGTGCACATAAGCCATTTCCAGCCGCGCCACGTCGGCCAGATAGGGCACCGATGCCGCTGGGGGAAAACTGGCAACGAAATCAGCAAAGCCCCGGCCATAAAACGCCATCACACGCGATTGCGGCGGCTGTGCCTGGGCAAACAAGCGCGCCATGGCGCGAAAAAAATCCTCACCCACCAGTTGCTGCACCACCGGATAGGTGTCGGCCAGCGCGTCGATCAGCGACACGGTGACGTTATTGCGATAGACCGCGTAGCGCAGCGCCGGGTCAGACTGGTTCCAGGTGGTCAGACCCGCCGGGCAAGGCAGCTCGGGGTTCAGCAGCGGCAGGGCAAATCCGGTCTGGCTATTCATGCTGGTCATGCCGCCACCTCAGGGTTGGTGGCCGGATGGTCGGCCCACGCCTGCCGCGTTGCGCGCTCGGCGGCTGCGACAGTTGTATCTGCACGCCGCACGGGACTGGATGGTGACTGGCGCAGCAGCGCGTCGGCCAAGTGGGCTTCGGCCAGCAGCACCGGCCAGGCGGGAATGTCGTTGTCGCGCTCCAGCAATGTGGGTTGCGCACCGGTCAAGGCCAGCGTGAAGGCGTACAAGTCCCACACCGCTTGTGCCACCGGCGCGCCGTGGCTGTCGATCAGCAAGGCGTCACCGTTGCCATCGACCTGCTCGGCAAAACCGGCCAGGTGAATCTCGCCCACCGCGTGCAGCGGCAGCGCGCGGATGGTGGCGTGCGCGTCGCGGTGGTGGTTGATGCAGCTCACATGCACGTTGTTTACATCCAGCAGCAAGCCGCAACCGGTGCGGCGCAGCACCTCGGTGATGAAACCACCCTCGTCCCAGGTGGAAGCAGCAAACTCGACGTAGGTGGCCGGGTTTTCCAGCAACATGCGCCGCTGCAGGTGCGTTTGCACCTGGTCAATGTGGTCGCACACGCGCTGCAAGGTGGCGGTGTTGTAGGGCAGGGGCAGCAAGTCGTTCAGAAACGCCGCACCGTGCGTGGACCACGCCAGGTGTTCTGAGAAAGATTGCGGCTGGTATTTGTCGAGTAGGCGCTGCAGGGCATTCAGGTGATCCACATCGAGCGCTGCGTCGGCCCCGATGGACAAGCCCACGCCGTGAATCGACAGCGGGTAACGTTCGCGGATGCGGCTCAGGTAATGGTGAAACGGGCCGCCCGCCACCAGGTAATTCTCGGCGTGGACTTCAAAGAATCCGATGTCGGGCTGGGTCGCCAGGATGGCTTGAAAATGCTCGGGCTTAAGCCCCACCCCGGCCCGTGCGGGCAGGGTGGGTGGCACGGATGGGACAGCACCCGGGGCATGCGCTGGCAAGGGTGTGTGTTGCGACATGCCGGGTGCTCCAGGCTCAGGTTCAGGGCGCTTTCAGGCCTTGACTTCCTTGAACTCTTTGAGCTGACCATGGCCGGTGGGCGAGGTCTTGGACACGGTCTTTTCGCACGTGCCCTTGGGTACCATCGACCAGGCGTTGCCTTGATAGTCCCTCTTGGACGTGCCCGCGCAGGTGGTGCCGGCGCCGGCCTTGCAGTCGTTTTTGCCTTTGAGTGCGACGCCAAAGCATTTTTCAGACTCGGCGGCCTGCGCAGCCATGGGGGCGGCGGCAATGCCCAGAGCGGCACTCATGGCCAGGGCCAGGCCAGCGGCTGTGGCGGTACGGCGGGTCACAGGGGTATGGGATGCGGTTGTCATGAGGATGTCCTTTAACGCTTGAATGGTGAATAAAAAAGTGACAGTTTCCAGGCAAATGCCGCAGGTTGTTGCACTGCTGCTGGTTTGGTCGCAGCAGCAGCGGGTTTATTACAGCATCTCGATGGGAAATCTGCTTGCAGCTAAAAAAGTAACTGTTGACACTTGATCAAGAAGGGTAATCTCAAGTTCAAGTGTAAAAACTCGTAACACTTTCCGGCGTGACAGACCGGGGCCTTCTGATGGCGCTATGCTCGCGCATCACCTCACCCTACTGATTGGCCGCGCGACATGAACTTTTCTCAACGCTTGCGGATGCTCTTGTTCAGTGTGGCGCTGGTTTTGACCGCGTGCGGAGGCGGCGGGGGCGATGAAATGACCGCAGGGGCCACGCCGACAGGTGCAAGCGCCACCCAAATTGCGTCCAAGGCTGTAACCCTTCCCGTCAGTACCTATAGCCCGGCGTCGGCGGAATTGGGGGCTTGGACGGTATTGCAGACGGCGCGTGCATTGTGCGGTTTTGGTGCGTTGCGGCAAGTTGCCCGGCTTGACGCGGCCGCGCTGGCGCACGCGCGTTACCTCACCAGCGAATCCGTGGCCAATGCGTCGTCTGGACTGAGCCATCTTGAAACCAATACCGGCAACCCCAGCTACACCGGCTACGAGCCCTGGGATCGCACGCAACACCAAGGTTATGGCACCCAGGTGGCTGAAATTCTGGAGGGAACCACCTGGAACTATGACGTTGCCAACCCTCCGGTTTTTCCTTCAATGCTGGAACGTGGGGCGCAATCGATGCTCAATTTGCTGACCACGGTGTATCACCTACAGGGGGCCATGTACGAAGGTGCTGATGTGGGCATGGGGGCTGACCTGCAAACCCTGGTTCAAGGCACTTCAAAACGCGAGGAATACCGTTTTGGCTCGCTCAACGGGTACCAGACGCAACGCATCAAACTGGGCCAAGGACAGCTTGCCACCTACCCCTGCCAGGACAGCATCAATGTACCGCCCGCATTTGCGCCAGCGTATGAAACACCCAACCCGTTTCCCGCCATAACCAGTGCACAGCAGACTGTTGGCCCACCAATTTACCTCAAGGCCGATGCCGGGCAAGTGCTGACCCTGACCGACAGCGTGGTCAGCAGCAACGGTGTCGCGGTAGCCACCACTTGGCTCACCCGCGCGAACGATCCAGCGCGCATCGCGCCGTTCCAACCTTACATCGGCATCAATGAAGTTTTTGTGGTGCCAAGCGCTGCGTTGCGCGCCAACACCTCGTACCAGGTCAAGCTGGTGGGTTATTTGGACGGTATTCCTTTTAACCAAACGTTCACCATGTCCACCGGGCAGTGAGCCCTGATTCTGTAGGTTGTGCGCAACAGACTGTTTGTAGCTGCGCTCACTCCGTCATGCCAAACCGCCGCCGCAAGTGGATGCCCAGCCAGGTTCCGGGCAAGGCAGCCGCCAGCCACAGCCAGCCATGCAGGCTGCCTGAAGCCACGCCCGACACAAAAGCGCCAATGTTGCAACCATAGGCGATGCGCGAGCCATAGCCCAGCAGCAAGCCGCCCAGCACCGCCGCCAGCAGAGAGCGCCACGGAAAGTTCCACGCAGGCGCAAAACGCCCGGCTAGCGTGGCGGCCAAACCGGCACCGAGCATGATCCCCAGGTCCATCAAGGACGTGGTGTCCTGCAACACGCCACCGGCCAGCGCTCCGCTTTGAAAGTCGCCTTGCCAAAAGCCACTGCTGGCAGCCTGCCAACCCAGCGCCTGCGCCGCCTTGGCTCCCCACAGGGTAAAGCCCCAGGTAATCGACCAGGGGTGACCTGCGGTGACCAAGGTAGCCAGGTTGCCCAGCGCCAGCACCACCGCTGCGGCCATGACAGGCCACGGGCCACGCAGCCAGGCGCGCCAATTGGGTAACACCGGTCGATTCAAACTTGATGGACGATCTGACGCGGCAACCGGCGCAGCTACCGGTCGTGCCCAGACGCGCAGCAAGCCGGCCAGCACGGCCAGCGCCGTCAGTTGCAGTCCCAACGCAGTTTTCCAGCCCAGCACGTCCGCCAGCACCACGGCCTCGTGCGACGGCAGCGCTTGCCACCAGCCCATGTGCAAACTGGCCCAGAACGACCCCGCGCACGCCGCCAGCAGCACCACCACCATGCGCAGGCTGCCCCCGCCTGCGGTGTACAGCGTGCCAGAGCCGCAGCCCCCGGCCACCTGCATGCCCACACCAAACAAAAATGCTCCCACCGCCACTGAGACGCTCACCGGTGCCCAGGCCCCGCCCACGCTTTGTCCCCACAGCTCGCCTTGTGCCAACAGCGGTGCAAACAGTGTGGTGGTCAAGGCCAGCAACAGCAATTGCGCCTGCACGCCGCGCATGTCACGCGCCACGATCATGCGTCGGTAGGCACTGGCAAATCCAAACGAGGCGTGGTACAGCGCCAGGCCCAGCACCAAGCCGATCGCCCACAGCAGCACTGGCCGCCAGCCGTCGGCGCTGCGCTGCAGCGCCACACCTGCCAGCACCAGCAGTCCCAATGTCAACGGTAGCGTCTGGATGCGGCTGGTGGGGCTATGGCTTGCGGTGACTTGAGGCAATGCAACGGCTGGCAACGTTAGCTCATGGCTGGGTGGCATCGTGCGCGATCCGTTCAAACACCGGGTCCAGTTCAGCGGCCATGGCGTTCAAGGTAGCTGAGGCATAGGGTGCAAACACGGCGCTGGGCGTGCGGTAGGTCAGGCTGGCCGTACCGTCGGCGTTTTCGGTCACGTAAAACCGGATCGGCGCTTCGATGCCCGCAGGCACGCTGGCTTGCAACATGCGTACCGCGTAGTCGTTGCGAAACACCATCAGCACCGCGTTGCCGGGTATCTTGATGCCGCGCCCGGCCGCACCGGCACTGGCGCTGGCTGTAGCCACCAACCCCATTTTGTGTTGTTTTACGGTGGCCTCCAGCCGAGACACCAGGGTACTGAAGCTGTGCGTGCTGGGCAAGGTGTGGGTGCCCGGTAGCGCATGGGTTGGGTTGGGCGGTGTTTGCGCCCAGACGCCTTGGGTCAGCGGCAGTGTCAGCGCCAACAGGGCGGCACGCAGCCAGTTGGATCGTGTGAGGTTCATGATAAAAGTCCTTGTATTCAGTGCTGGGGTATCTGCTGGGTCAACAGGGCTTGCACTTGGCTAACTTGGTCGTCCACTGAGATGCTGACCCAACTGGTCACATCCAGCGCGCGGTCTTCAAATACATCAACGCCCGGGTGTTGCACCGCCCATTGCGCCACCGCCGCGTCGCGCTGCAACAGCAATTGACGCATTTGCGGACGAAACAGCACAAATAGGGCGCTGATCCAGCGGTTCACCGGCCACGACGGCGCAGCGTGGTCAATGTTGAACCGCGCCAGCAATTGCGTCACGTCACAGGCGGCGTACCAGGCCTCATTTGTCACCCAGCGGTTGGTGGTGAACAGGCCGATCGGAAAGCCATACGCATCCATCGAGATGGCTATCAAATGTGATAGCGCATCGCGCCCTTTCGGCCAGGGCTCAGAGGCATTTTGATGCTCAATCGGTTGCATGCTATCGGGCATGCCAGGCGGTCGAATAAAGGTGTGAAAGTGCCCGTGTTCGCCGTCCAACCCACGGTGCGCGTGGTAGTAATACTGCGACTGCGTGTCGCGGTCAAACACGTCGTCGTTGGGGTAGTGGTTGAGCTCGATGAAATCACCCTGCCCACGCAACACTTCACCAACGATGTTCAGGCCACCCTTGGTCAGCACGCGGTAGCACTCGGTGATCTGCTGGCCAGCGGCTTGCATGGCCAGCAGCTCTGCTGTGGGCAGACCTTGCAAGAGCGGCGAGGCTGGCGCGGGCACCGTAACGCTCACATCTTGGCGGCGCAGGGGTTCTTGGCGGCGCAAGGGTTTTTAGCAGCGCAGGGATTTTTGTTCATCTTGGCGCTGCACGGGTTCTTGGCCGAGCACGGATTTTTTGCCGCGCAGGGGTTTGCGGCTGCACCGGCTTTGGGCTTGTAGGTTTTCTGCACGCTGGCGGTGTAGGCGGTCAAGGCGGCCAGTTCGCGTGAATCCCACGCCAAGGGCTTGGTGGCCATCGGCACGACCAGGCAAAACTGCACCATTTCGTCGAGCTCGATTTTTTTCAGACCACCGCGGTCGTCGGCCATTTGCACAAAGTGCGGATACGGCTGGGCAAAGGTGTTCATGTAGGCATTGCCATTGAAGTGGCAAGAGTTGCACGACAGTCCGTTGCTGCTGAGCTTGGTGTCAGAAAAAAGTTTTTTACCCATGGCGATCAGTTCGGCCGAGTTGCCTTTGGCCAAGTGTGTGCCCGCTGGGCGTGTGACCAGTTTTGGGTCCACCTTGCCACTGGCAGCGCACGGGTTTTTGGCAGAGCAAGGGTTTTTGGCGGCACACGGATTCTTTGCGGCGCAGGGGTTCTTGGCGGCACAAGGGTTCTTCAGCATTTTGGGCGCGCAAGGGCTCTTGGCAGCGCACGGATTCTTGGCCGAACACGGATTCATTTTGCGTGGTGCGCAGGGGTTACGCGGTGCGCATGGGCTTTGGGCAAAAGCGGCGGGGGCGCCAAATGCCATGCCGAAGATGGAAGCCAGAATGGCCGAACGGATGGCCGAAGGTTGTTGTTTCATCAAAGTCTCCTGAGGTGGACAAAATCAGCGGACACAATCTGTCCGTGCTGCTTAGACGGGGTGGGCCCGGCGTTTCTTACACCCAACCACCAGCATTTGGCAGAAATGCACCAGCGGGTGCACATCAGGCCTACAGCAAGGCGTCGAGTTTTCCTGATCTGTCGAGCGCGTTCAGGTCGTCAAAGCCGCCCACATGCAGGGCACCGATATAAATTTGGGGTACGGTGCGGCGCCCGGTTCGCGCCATCATGGCTTCCCACAAGCCTGGTGCAGCATCCACACGAATCTTGTTGAATTGGGTGATGCCTTTGCGAGCCAGCAAGCGCTCGGCGCTTTGGCAGTAGCCACAGCCTTGCGAGCTGTACATGGTGATTTCAGCCATGGTGTTCTCCTGTTGCAGTTTGGAGCTGCTACTTTACAGGTGGTAATGAGACGAAAAGTGTTTCAACGTATCATCGACCATACTTTTCGTATCAAACGACACCATGGACAGGCTGACCACGCTGCTTTCGCATTTTTCCCTGCACGCGGGTGTGTTCTACACCGGCAACATCTGCGGCATTCACGACTTTGCGCCAGACAGCTTGCGTGGTCATATCCATCTGATCCGGCGTGGCCCGGTGCAGGTGGTGGGCGTGAAGCCAGTGGTGTTTGACATCACCGAACCCACGCTGTTGTTTCTGCCGCGACCCGACACACATCGGCTGGTGGCGGACGACCGCGCCGGGGCCGATGTGGTTTGCGCCACGGTGCAGTTTGGCGGTGGTGGCCGTAACCCGATGACCGATTCGCTACCGGATGTGGTGCTGATTGAACTGGCGCACTTGCAAGGCGTAGAAGCCTTGCTCGGCTTGATGTTTGATGAGGCTTTTGCGCAGCACGACGGTCGTCAGGCGGTGCTGGACCGTTTGTGTGAGGTGCTGATGATCCGGCTGTTGCGCCATTGCATTGACCAGGGTCTGACGCAAGGCGGCACCTTGGCCGGGCTGGCTGATACGCGGCTGGCCAAGGCCATTAGCGCCATTCACGAAGACCCCGCAGCAGCGCGCGACCTGTCTGCCATGGCCGCTTTGGCGGGCATGTCACGCGCGCGTTTTGCGGTGCGTTTTCGGGAGGTTACCGGTGTGACTCCGGCCGATTACCTGGCCTCGTGGCGCATCATGACGGCGCAAGGCCTGCTAAAAAAAGGCCGCCCGCTCAAACATGTGGCAGACGACGTGGGCTATGGCAGCGCCAGCGCACTGACGCGCGCGTTTGTGCGCAAGCTGGGGTGTTCCCCCAGCGATTGGCTCAAGGGCATGGGGACGGTATGAACGCGCTGACCCTGGTGACGATGCTGTGTTTTGCCGGCAACTCGGTGCTGTGCCGGCTTGCGCTGCACCAGACCCAGCTGGATGCCGCCAGTTTCACGTCGGTGCGCTTGATCGCCGGGGCATTGGTACTGGTTTCGCTGGTGTACGGTCGGCAGCGGTTTGCTGACAAGGGTGTCAACCGCCACGCAGGTGTGGGTGGCAACTGGGGGTCGGCGTTGGCCTTGTTTGTTTACGCCAGCGCGTTATCGTTTTCTTATGCCGACATGACCACCGGCATGGGGGCGTTGCTGCTGTTTGGCGCGGTGCAGGCCAGCATGATTCTGACCGGCTTGTGGCGTGGCGAGCGGCTCAATGCGTGGCAAACCGTGGGGCTGGTGATGGCACTGGCTGGCGTTGCGGCCATCCTGGCGCCGGGGCTGGACTCGCCCCCACTGTTGAGCGCATTGTTCATGCTGACCTCCGGAGTGGCCTGGGGGGTGTATTCGCTGCGCGGGCGCGGGGTGGCTGACGCCACAGGGGATACGGCCGGAAACTTTTTGCGGGCCACGCCCATGGCGTTGCTGTTGAGCGCTGTATCCCTGGGGCAGCTACAAGCCGATGCGCAGGGGCTGCTGTACGCGGTGTTGTCGGGAGCGGTCACATCGGGCTTGGGTTATGCCATGTGGTACGCGGTGTTGCCACAACTTACCCGAACACGCGCCGCCGCTGTTCAGCTCAGTGTGCCAGTGTTGGCTGCGCTGGCGGGTGCGCTGTTCGTCAGTGAGCCCGTTACCTTGAGCCTGCTGCTGATGTCCATCGCGGTGCTGGGCGGCATTGCGTTGGTGGTTTACGGCCGGCGTAGCCCGGTGTAGCCGCAAAGTTTGCACGCAAGCCTGGTTGTTCACGCAGCTCTTGGCTGAAGTGGGCGCAGACGGTGTGATCGGCGCTGTTGGGCCGCTTCGCGGTTGTAAGCAATTCAACCGGGCAACGACCAAACAAACCAATGAATCAGTTTGGTTCTGTCACAGGCAGATGCACACCCGAGTTTTCCACATGTCAGCAAACGCCACCGAAGACACCGGTTTCAAACTTTACAAATTGCTCAACGGCACCCTCATCGTGTTGGCCATGCTGACGGTGCTGGAAGGGGCGGCGTTGACCGAGTGGACCGCCATGGCCACCATTTTCATCACCCTGGCAGCCAACGCCGTGGCCGAGGCTTTTGCACGTGGACTGGCAGATGAGATCAGCTTCAAACAGCGCATGACCCTGATGCAGGGGCTGCTGCAGTTGCGCCGTTCATTTACCGTGGTGTTGCCAGCCGTGGTACCCGCACTGGCTTTTGCTGCCGTCTCGCTGGGCTGGTTACCACTGGGCACGGCGTTTGCTGGTGCCTGCTGGGTTTTGGTGCTGAGCTTGTTCGCTGCGGGTTATACCGCCTGCGCGGTCAACGGGGCGCGGTTCTGGCGCGGCATGCTGTACGGTCTGGTGATCAGCTCGTTTGGTCTGGCCATTGTGGCGCTGCGGTTGATCACGCCCTGAAACCCTACGCACATGAATTGGCCCGGGTGAACGCGAGACGCGCCGCTCAGCTTGCGAGACGCTGAGAGCCGATGCAGACGATCAGGGTGTAAGCATTTGCCGTCACGCGCAGACTAAAAAGCTTGAAGCATGGGTCTTGATGGCGCATGTCCATCTCAACCCTCATTCGAGAAAGCGCATATGCAGACCCAAAAAACAGCCCTCATCACCGGCTCCACCAGCGGCATCGGTCTGGGTATTGCCGAATACTTTGCGAAACAAGGTATCAACATCGTCCTCAACGGGATGGGCGATGCCGCAGAAATTGAGGCCACCCGCGCCCGGCTGGCGGCCACCTACCCGGTCAAAGTCGGGTTTTACGGGGCAGACATGGGCCAGGCCGCGGCCATTGAAAACATGTTTGCGTCAATTGATGCCGAGTTTGACGGCGTGGACATTCTGGTCAACAACGCGGGCATCCAGTTTGTGGCACCGGTGGATGAATTTCCAACAGCCAAGTGGGATGCGATCCTGGCCATCAACCTGACCTCGGCATTTCACACCACGCGCCTGGCCTTGCCGCACATGAAAAAGCAGCAGTGGGGGCGCATCATCCAGGTGGCCTCGGCGCACGCGCTGGTGGCCTCGCCTTTCAAGTCGGCCTACGTGGCGGCCAAACACGGTATTGCCGGGTTGACCAAAACCGTGGCGCTAGAGGTGGCAGAACTTGGCATCACGGTCAATGCGGTGTGCCCGGGTTATGTCTGGACACCGCTGGTGGAAAAGCAGATTCCGGAAACCGCCAAGGCACGGGGCATCACCGAAGCGCAAGTTATTCAAGACGTGTTGCTCACCGCGCAGCCGACCAAAAAATTCGTCACGGTTGAACAAGTGGCCGCGCTAGCGGGTTTTCTGGCCAGCGACGCCGCTGCCTCCATCACCGGTGCGGTGATCCCGATCGACGGTGGCTGGACCGCGCACTGACCCGGCCCGCACCATGAAAATGAACGACGTTCTTCAATTGCCGTCGATGCCTGCGGCATCGCCCTCGTATCCGCGTGGCCCCTACCGCTTTATTGACCGCGAATACCTGATCATCACGTACGAGTCAGACCCGCAGGCGATTCGCTCTGCCTTGCCCGAACCGCTGGAACCCGATGGCAGCAACACCGTGCTGTATGAATTCATCCGGATGCCCGACTCGGCGGGTTTTGGCAGCTACACCGAATCTGGCGTGGTGATTCCGGCGCTGTACCAGGGCGAGCACGTCAACTTCACGGCGCAGATGTACCTGGACGACGAGCCGCCGATAGCCGGCGGACGCGAAATCTGGGGCTTTCCCAAAAAACATGGCCACCCCAAATTGACCGTGGTGCAAGACACGCTCACCGGCACGCTGGACTATGCAGGTGTTCAGGTGGCCGTGGGCACCATGGGTTACAAACACCAACACCTGCTGTACGACGTGGCGGGGCAAAAGCAATGCTCATCGGCCTCGATCATCGACAAAATGAGTAAAACCCAAGTCAACCTGAAACTCATTCCCGGGGTGGACGGCCAACTGGCGATTGCGCAACTGGTGGCCTACAACCTGACCGACATCGCCGTGCAGGGTGCTTGGTCGGGCCCGGCCCGGCTGCATTTGACCGCGCATGTCAATGCGCCAGTGGCCGATTTGCCGGTGCACAAGACAGTTGGTGGTTTGCACTTTATTGTCAACCTGACGCTGCCCTATGGCCGTGTGTTGTTTGACTACCTTGCCCCATCTACAGCAACCCCATCAGGAGAATAAGCCATGCCCAAGCCACAAACAACAGCGTGTGAACCGCCCAGCCGCGTGGTGCTGGTCATGCAAGGCGGCGGTGCACTGGGGGCTTTTCAAGCCGGCGTCTATGAGGCCATGCACAGCGCAGGCATCGAACCCGACTGGGTGGTGGGTACGTCCATCGGAGCCATCAACGCTGCCTTGATTGCAGGCAACAAACCAGAGCACCGACTGGATTGTTTGCGTGAATTCTGGGACATGGTTTCCAGCGCCAGCACTTCATCGTCGCTATGGAACACCTTTGGCATGCTCAACCTGGTGCACAACATGGTGACCGTTACCAACGGTGTACCTGGTTTTTTCAAACCCAACCCAAGTGCGCTCATGGGCACACACCTGCCGGTGGGTGTTACGCAAGCGAGCTTTTACAGCACCGAACCGTTGCGCAACACGCTCTGTGAGTTGGCCAACTTCAATCGCATCAACGCGCATGCCACCCGCTTGACGCTGGGCGCGGTGAACGCCCGCAGCGGCCAGATGCGCTACTTTGACAGCCGCGACACCGCGCTCACCATCGACCATGTGATGGCCTCGGGCGCGCTGCCACCGGCTTTCCCGGCCGTGATGATCGACGGTGAGCCGTATTGGGACGGTGGCATTTATTCCAACACGCCCCTGGAAGTGGTGATGGACGACAACCCACGCCAGGACTCGGTGATCTTTGCCGCCCAGTTGTGGCAACAAGAGGGTGCCGTGCCAGAGACTATTGCCCAGGTCAGCAGTCGGCTCAAAGACATTCAGTACGCCAGCCGGGCCGAGAGCCATGCGGCGCGGCAGCAGCAAATTCACCACCTGCGCCACATCGTGCGCCAGCTCGGGGGGCTGTTGCCGCCAGCCGTACGCGCCAAACCTGAGGCCAAAGCGTTGCTGGGTTGGGGCTGCGGCACTGTGATGCATCTGCTGCCCATGCAGGCACCGGCGCTCAGCGGTGAAGACCACACCAAAGACATCGACTTCACGCCAGCGGGTATTCGCGCACGCTGGAGGGCCGGGGTGGAATTTGCCCAGCGGCGTATCGATGCAGCCCCGTGGAACGATCCCTTTGATCCGATGCTGGGCATTGTGGTGCACAAATAGACGAGCCGTGCAGGTGGACACCATGCTCAACCGGACGCTGTGCAGCCTGTCACATCGGTGCTGCGCGTTGTTGCTTGTGTTGTTGGCAAGCGCGACTGCGTCTGCGCAGGTGCTTAACGGGTTTGACTTGCGGCAGTCACTGGTGCCGGCAGATCAGATTTTTCCGGGCGGGCCGGCCAAGGACGGCATACCAGCCATTGATCGGCCGCAATTTGTTGCTGCGGCAAAGGCCGATTTTTTACAGTCGGATGATCAAGTCCTTGGTTTGCAAGTGCAAGATGTGGCGCGCGCCTACCCACTGCGTATTCTGAATTGGCACGAGGTGGTCAACGACCAGTTGGGGCCAGATCCGGTGGTTATCACCTACTGCCCGTTGTGCGGCACCGGTGCGGTGTTTGATCGGCGCGTGGGCGTCAAGGTACTCAGCTTTGGCGTGTCGGGCCTGCTCTACAACAACGACGTGCTGCTGTACGACCGGCAGACCAACTCACTGTGGTCGCAATTGATGGGGCAGGCCATCAGCGGGCCCATGAAAGGGCGGCGTTTGCGTTACCTGCCCGTGACCCATACCCGCTGGGACGATTGGCACCAGGCACACGCAGCCACCCAGGTGCTGACGACCGACACGGGTGCGCAGCGATCGTACGACCGGAATCCGTATGCAGGCTACGACACCAGCAACGATGTGATGTTTCCGTTGCGCTTCAGGTCGGCAGGCTTGCATCCCAAAGAGCGTGTGCTGGCCGTGGTCATGGGTACGCAGGCCAAGGCTTATCCATTTGTCGAACTTGCCAAAACCAATGGCGTACTGAACGACCACTTTGCCGACAGGCGGTGGACGATCCGCTTTGACCCGCGTGCCGGCCGGGCGACACTGCACGATGAACATGGCGTACAAGCCCCTGCCGTGGTAGGGTACTGGTTCGCGTGGTACGCGTTCCATCCCGAGACAGCCGTGTTCCGGGCCGAAGCGAAAGGTCGACCGTGAAGGTGGGTCTGATGTACCAGTTGGTGAGCTTTAACTGATGGTCAACTCGATGTCGATTCGTACCCGCCTGATCCTGGCTTTTGCTGTCTTGCTGGCGCTGCTGTTTGCCGTGGCAGCCGTATCATTGCAGCGGTTGGAGGTTCTGACGGCCACCACGCAGGACATTGTCAACTTCCAGGCACGTCGTGCGCAGCTGGCACAACGCATCAACCAGCACGCGCAGGCCGAAGCCATCATATTGCTCAACCTGTTGCAGACCAGTGGGCGTGAAGAACGCGTCAAACTCTACGCTGCGCTGGATGAAGAAATAGCGGCTTCGGGCAAAGCCGTCAGCGACCTGGACATGACCATGCTCAGTGCCGAAGTGCAAGGCGAAATCGACCACATCAGTGATTTGCGCCAGCGCTACGGCGTGCTGCTGCAAGAAACGGTTGAGCTGATTGAAATCGAAGGCACACCCAAAGCGCGAGCTTATTTTGAAGACCGCACGCACAAGGTGTTGCGTACGCTGCTGTTTGATACCCAGGCGTTGGAAGATCAGCTGCAGCAGATGATGCAGTCTGAGCTGGAGCAGCTCAAACTGGCCGCTGACCAGGCGCGGCAACGGGTCATCTGGCTAGCGTTCGCCGCGCTGGTGATCGGCGTTTGGTTGGCCTGGTTCATAGCGCGCGGCATTGTGGTTCCGGTGCGCTCGGCCGTGTCTTTGGCACGCGGCATTGCGGCGGGTCACTACGACCTGGACGTGCCGCAGGGCCAGCGCGGTGAAATTGGGGCGCTGCTGCGCGCGCTACGCACCATGCGCGACAGCATTGCCAGCCGGGAAGCAAAAATACTGCGCCTGGCGTATGTCGATCCACTGACAGATTTGCCCAACCGCACGCGCTTCACGGAGCTGTTTGACGAACGGCCCGCGCAGCAAAACGGTGCGTTGGTGCTGCTTGACATCAACCGCTTTGCCGCCATCAACAATGCGCTAGGGCACGCGGTGGGAGACCAGCTGCTGTGCCAGATTGCCAGGCGCATCCAGCAGGCGCTGGGTGCGTCTGATCTGGTGGCACACTTTTGGGCCGACCAATACGCCTTGCTGCTACCCGATGCCGACCGGGTGCACGCCGCGGCGCAGGTGCAGCACATCATCGACACGCTGCGTGCGCCGATCATGCTCGAAGGCCAGCGGCTGGATATTGAAGTCAGTGCTGGCGTGGCCTTGTACCACCCTGGCAGTGCCCGTCTGCACGACTTGCTGCGCTGTGCCAGCCAGGCGCTGACCCTGGCCAAGCGACACCACGACCCAATGGCCTTTGTGGCTGATATGCAGGGTGATGTACCTCCGGCACAACTGTCCTTGATTGGTGAAATGCGTGAGGCACTGGCGCAGGGTGAGTTTGTCATTTACTACCAGCCCAAACTGAACCTGGCGCAACACCAGATCACCGCCGCCGAGGCGCTGATTCGCTGGCGGCATCCGCTCAAGAGCATGATCCCGCCGATGCAGTTCATTCCGTTTGCCGAGCAAACCGGTTTTATCCGCGAGATCACACCCTGGGTGGTGCGCCAGGTCATTGCCGATGCCGCCCAGTGGCAACGCCGCGGCTTGTCGGTGGTGGCATCGGCCAACCTGTCCACCCTTGATCTGCTGAGCCATGCGCTGGTGCAAGACATTCAGCAGTGCGCCACGCAAGCCGGTTTGCTGCCTGCGCAACTGTGCCTTGAAATTACCGAAAGCGCCTTGATGGATCAGCCCGAGCTGGCACTGCAACACCTGCACGAGTTGTCGGTGTTCGGTTTCAAGCTGTCGATTGACGACTACGGCACCGGCCAGTCGTCGCTGGCTTACGTCAAGACCCTGCCGGTCAACGAGCTCAAGATCGATCGCGCTTTTGTGACTGGTGTGGATCACACCCCCAAGAACGCGGCCATCGTTCGCTCCACCCTGTTGCTGTGCCGCGAACTGGGGCTGTCGGTGGTGGCCGAAGGCGCTGAAACGGCTGAAGAACTGGCCTGGCTCACCGCCAACCAATGCGACCTGGTGCAAGGCTACGTGGTGGCCAAACCGATGCCGCTGAATGAATTTTTAACCTGGGTTGAGAAATACAACAACCCTGATACTTGCGGGACAGATCTTTAGCTCTGTCCTCAACTGACTAAACCTTGCGGGACAGATCTTTAGCTCTGTCCTCAACTGATTAAACCTTGCGGGACAGATCTTTAGCTCTGTCCTCAACTGACCGGAAAAATCATGGCCACACCTTTCGACTGTCAACTGTTTGTCATCGGCGGCGGCTCCGGCGGTGTGCGCGCCGCGCGCATCGCGGCCAACCTGGGCGCGCGGGTCATCATTGCGGAAAACTTTCGCTACGGCGGCACCTGCGTCATACGCGGTTGTGTGCCCAAGAAGTTGCTGGTGTACGCCTCACACTACGCACAAGAATTTGCCGACGCTGCCGGCTTTGGCTGGAGCGTGCCACCAGCCACCTTCTCGTGGCCCAAGCTGATCGCGGCCAAGGACGCAGAAATCAGCAAACTCAGCGCCATGTACGAAAAAAATCTGCTGAACTCGGGCGTGCAGGTGCTGCAAGGCGCGGCGCGCGTGGTGGATGCGCATACCGTCGAGGTGAATGGCCAGCCATGGCGCGCCGAGCACATTCTGGTAGCCACCGGCGGCACGCCGTTTTTGCCTGCGCTGCCAGGCATCGAACACGCTATAACCTCCAACGAGGTGTTCAACCTGCCCACGCAGCCCAAGCGGGTGCTGATTGTGGGTGGCGGCTACATTGCGGTGGAGTTTGCCGGCATCTTCCATGGGCTGGGCAGTGCGGTCACGCTGGCTTATCGGGGTGAGCAGATTCTGCGTGGCTTTGACGATGATTTGCGCGCCCACCTGCACGATGAGATGGCGCAAAAAGGCGTGCGCATTCTGTTGCATACCGACGTCACCGGGATCGAAAAGCAAAGCGATGGCAGCTTGCAAGTGGGCTTGCGCATTGGCAGCGATGGTGCGCCAACCCAGGCTGGTTTTGACGCTGTCCTGTACGCCACCGGGCGCGTGCCCCAAACCACTGACCTTGGTCTGGCCGAGGCTGGCGTTGCGCTGGACAAGACCGGCGGTGTCATCGTCGATGCCTACGGCCACAGCAACGTGCCCAGCATTCACGCCGTGGGCGATGTGACCAACCGCATTGCGCTCACTCCGGTAGCAATCCGCGAAGGCGCTGCCCTGGCGCAGACGCTGTTTGGCACCGCCCCCACCGCTGCCGACCTGACCACCGTGCCTTCTGCGGTGTTCAGCCAGCCGCAGATTGGCACCGTGGGCCTGACTGAAGAAGAGGCGCTGCAGCAGGTGGCGCAGATTGACATTTACCGCGCCAACTTTCGCGCGCTGGGTCGCGGCCTGGCCGGTGGTAAAGAGCGCACGCTGGTCAAGCTGATTGTGGACAGCGCCAGCCAGCGCGTGCTGGGCGCGCACATGGTGGGCGACGACGCAGCCGAGATCATCCAGAGTCTGGCGGTGGCCATCCGCATGGGTGCCACCAAAGCCGACTTCGACGCCACCGTGGCGCTGCATCCCACCTCGGCCGAAGAGTTTGTTACGCTGAAAGAAAAAACCACCCGAACCCGCCAGGTGTGAACGCTGCATGAACCCACAGACAGAGATCATTGATGGCTTGACGCAAACAGCGGCCAGCATTTCACCCAAGTACTTTTACGACGCAGCGGGCTCGGCGCTGTTTGAGCAGATCACCCGGTTGCCAGCGTATTACCCGACGCGCGTCGAGCGACAGATCATGACCATGCATGGCGCGGACATCGCGCAACGCATCGGCACGGGTGGCACGGTCATCGAGCCCGGTGCTGGCAACTGCGAAAAGGCCCGCGCGCTGTGCGAGCTGGTTCGGCCCGAACGCTTTGTGGCGCTGGACATCTCTGAAGACTTTTTGCATCAGGCTGTGGCCGGTCTGCGTGCGGCCTTGCCAGGCGTTCGCGTCAGTGCCGTGGTGGCCGACTTGACGCATGCCTTCGTGCTCCCCGGGGATGTGCCCATGCCTCGGCGGCTGGTGTTTTACCCTGGCTCGTCCATTGGCAATTTTGATCCGCTCCATGCACTGGCCTTGCTTACCCGCTTGCGTGCGTTGCTCGACACCGACGGCGCCTTGCTGATTGGCGTGGATATGGTCAAGGACGAGGCCGCACTCAACGCTGCCTATGACGATGACCAGGGGGTCACGGCTGCTTTTAACCGCAATGTGCTGAACCACGTCAACCGGCTCATCGGCAGCAACTTTGACACGGCGCAGTGGAAACACCGTGCTTTTTTTAACGCCACCGCGTCGCGCATTGAAATGCACCTGGAGGCTTGCGCCGACATACGGGTGCAGTGGACGGGTGGTGAGCGCCACTTTGTGCGTGGCGAGCGCATCCATACCGAAAACAGCTACAAATACCGGGCAGACGATTTTGTTGCACTGCTGCGTCGGGCCGGGCTGACGCAAACGCAGGTCTGGACTAATCCCGCCAACTGGTTTGCCATGATGCTGGCCCGGCCGTGAAGCATGCTCTGGAGTTTGCCAAGATGAATCCTGCGTCATTGCTTTCAAGCTATCAAGCGGTGCGTCAGCACACGCTGGCACTGGCTGCCCCGTTAAGTGCCGAAGACTGCTGCGTGCAGTCCATGCCCGATGCCAGCCCGGTCAAATGGCATCTGGCGCACACCACCTGGTTTTTTGAGACCTTTGTGCTGGAGCGTTGGGAGCCACACTTCACACCCTTTGATGCGAGCTTTCGGGTGCTGTTCAACTCGTACTACAACGCGGTTGGCGACAAGCACCCACGGCCCCAACGCGGCATGCTCACACGCCCGGGGCTGAGCGAAGTGCTAGCCTACCGCGCGCAGGTCGATCAGCGCCTGCAAGCGTTGTGGCCAGCGCAATCGGCCAACGCCGAACTGCGCCAACTGATCACGCTGGGCCTGCAGCATGAGCAGCAACACCAGGAGCTGCTGCTGACCGACGTGCTGCATTTGTTGTCGCGCAACCCCCTGTTTCCCGCTTACAGCACGTCCGTGTCTGTGGTCGAGCCAGCACAGGCGTTGCGCTGGCAAGCGTTTGAAGGCGGCCTGGTGGCCATCGGCCACAGCGGAGACGGTTTTTGTTTTGACAACGAAACACCGCGGCACCAGGTTTTTCTGCCGCCGTATCAACTGGCATCGCGGCTGGTGACCAACGTTGAATATGCCGCTTTCATCGCCGCAGGTGGCTACGCTGACCCTGTGTATTGGCTGGCCGAAGGCTGGGACTGGCGTGTGGCGCAGCAACGCCAGCACCCACTGTATTGGCAGCGCCAGGGCCATCAGTGGCAGGCATTCACACTGGGCGGCCTGCACCCGCTGGACGCGCAACAGCCAGTGCAGCACGTGTGTTACTTTGAGGCCGATGCCTATGCGCGCTGGGCCCAGGCGCGCCTGCCCACAGAGGCAGAGTGGGAACATGCGGCCAGCAGCGCCACAGGCCAGCCGCTGCAGCAGCTCTTTGATGTAGCCTGGCAATGGACTTCATCAAGCTATGCGCCTTACCCCGGCTTTCGCACCGCGCCGGGGGCCGTGGGCGAATACAACGGCAAGTTCATGGTCAACCAGTACGTGCTGCGCGGCGGCTCGGTGGCCACACCACCCGGGCACACGCGCGCCACCTACCGCAATTTTTTTGCGGCCAGTGCCTGCTGGCAGTTCACCGGCATCCGGCTGGCGCGGGACGCCGCCTGAAAGTGCGCTAACCCATCAAGCCTCAGGTACTTCCACCACCTGTACGCCACGCCAAAACGCCACATGGTTGGCAATGTTGGCCGCCGCCGTTTTCGGCGCGGGGTAGAACCAGGCCGCGTCCATGTTGGTTTGACCGTCCACTACCACGTGGTAGTAGCTGGCCACGCCTTTCCAGGGGCAGGTGCTGTGCGTGGCGCTGGGTTGAAAATACTGCATGTTCAAACTGCCCGCCGGAAAGTAGCGGTTACCTTCGACGGTTTCAAAGATGCTGGTTTGGGCAATCACGGTGTTGTGCCAAATGGCTTGGATCATGGGGGGTCTCCGGTGGGTGGTTGAACGTTTTTGTGTCAGTCGTGTCGGTGGCAAGATTTCTTACGAACCAGACAGTTTGACACTGCGCCGGGCCACTGTAAGAATTTTTGTGGGCGCACGACAAAACAAGGCGAGCGTCAGGCCGGGTGTCTGGTGACTCGTCACATCATTGACTGACATTGGCTCGGTAAAGGCTTTTATTCATGAATCAATCGCTGGTTGGCATCATCGGTGGCAGTGGTCTGTACCAGATGGACGCCCTGCAAGATGCGCAGGAACAGGTGGTGTGCACACCTTTCGGGGACCCGTCCGATGCGCTGGTGACCGGGCGCGTGCACGACGTGCCGGTGGTCTTTTTGGCCCGCCATGGCCGTGGTCACCGCCTGTTGCCCAGCGAGGTACCGTACCGCGCCAACGTGTACGCCATGAAGCAACTGGGTGTGCGCTACCTGTTGTCGGTGTCGGCGGTGGGCACGTTGCGCGAAAGCATCAAGCCGCTCGACATGGTGCTGCCAGACCAGTTCATAGACCTTACCAAACGGCGCGACAGCAGTTTTTTTGGCAACGGGGCGGTCGCCCATGTGTCGATGGCGCAGCCGGTGTGCCCGCTGGTGGCCGACGCGCTGGCGCGAGCTGTGCGCAGTGTACTGGCCAAGCAAGCTGACGGTAGCAGCGTGGTGCTGCACCCCAGCGGCACCTATGTCTGCATGGAAGGTCCGCAATTTTCCAGCAAGGCCGAATCGGGCTGGTACCGCAGCATGGGTGCCGATGTGATTGGCATGACCAACATGCCCGAGGCCAAGCTGGCACGCGAGGCGCAAATGGCCTACGCCACACTGGCGATGGTGACCGACTACGACTGCTGGCACCCCGTCGAGGCGCATGTCACCGCCAACATGGCGCTGGCCAACTTGCTCAAGAACGCCGCCCGTGCGCAGCAGATTCTGGTACAAGCCATTGCCCTGCTGGGCACTGAGCGCCCTGCCAGTGCAGCGCACACCGCGCTGGCCAACGCGCTGGTCACCCAGCCCGACGCCATGGCCCCTGAGGTGCGCGAGCGCCTGGCCGCGCTATTGGCCTGACTCCCTTACACCCGAACCAACTTTATGCACGACACCCTGCCCCGGCTACAAAAGATCAGCTTCCCGCGCCTACAGCGCACACGCCTGGACACGCTACAAGTGAACCTGGGCTACAAGTGCAACCAAAGCTGTTTGCATTGCCACGTCAACGCCGGGCCAAACCGTACCGAGATGATGGACGCAGACACCTTGGCGCTGATACCGCAGGTGCTGGCGGCGCGCCAGATCGGCACGCTCGACCTGACCGGTGGCGCGCCCGAGTTGCACACCGGTTTTCGCGTCCTGGTGCGCACGGCGCGCAGTGCGGGTGTGCGCGTGCTGGACCGCTGCAACCTGACCATTCTTTCTGAGCCCGGGCAAGAGGGGCTGGCCGAGTTTCTGGCCACGCAAGGGGTTGAAGTCGTGGCCTCGCTGCCCTGCTATTTGGCCGCCAATGTGGACCGGCAGCGCGGCGACGGCGTGTTTGACCGCAGCATCGCCGGTTTGCAGCAACTCAATGCGCTGGGTTATGGCCAGGCGGATTCCGGGCTGGTGTTGAATCTGGTCTATAACCCGCAAGGGGCGTCGTTGCCGTCCGACCAGCAAACGCTGCAGGCCGATTACAAACGCGAGCTGTTCCAGCATTTCGGCATTGTTTTCAACGAATTGTTTGCCCTGACCAACATGCCGATCCAGCGCTTTGGCTCCACGCTGGTGTCCAAAGGCACGTTTGACAGCTACATGGATTTGCTCCAGGCCAGTTTCCAGGCACACAACCTGCCCCATGTGATGTGCCGCAACACGGTCAGCGTCGATTGGCAGGGCTGGCTTTCGGACTGCGACTTCAACCAGCAGCTTGGTCTGCCGCTGGGCACCAGCGGGCTCAAGCGCCACCTGCGTGACCTGCTGCATGTCGATCTGGATGAGCATCCCATTCGCGTGGCCGGCCACTGCTACGGTTGCACGGCCGGGCAGGGCAGCAGTTGCGGTGGCGCGCTGGAATCATGACGGCACCATGACTCAGTTGCACATCAGCGTTGTCATTCCCGTGCTGAACGAAGCAGCAGGCATCGACGCAGCCTTGCAGGCGCTGCGCCCGTTGCAGACACGCGGCACGCAGATTGTGGTGGTCGATGGCGGCAGCAGCGACGACACGCTCTCGCGTGTGCGTGCACATGCGGTGCAGGTGCTGGCCGCGCCACGTGGGCGGGCGCTGCAAATGAATGCGGGCGCAAAGCAGGCCAGCGGTGACGTGCTGCTGTTTTTGCACGCCGACACTTGCCTGCCCGCCGATGCCGACAGCTTGATCACACAGGCACTCGCCAGTGGCGCTGCGGTTTGGGGCCGGTTTGATGTGCGTATTGCGGGTCGGTCTCGCTGGTTGCGCGTGATCGCGGCGTTGATGAATGCGCGCTCGCGCTGGACGGGTATCGCCACCGGTGACCAGGCCATGTTCATGACACGAGCGGCATTTGAGGCCACCGGCGGCTTTGCCTGCCAGCCCTTGATGGAAGACATTGAGCTGTCAGTGCGTTTGCGCCAACTGTCGCGCCCGGCCTGCCTGCGCGCCCAGGTCGTCACCTCGGGGCGGCGCTGGGAAACACGCGGCGTGTGGCGCACCATGGGGTTGATGTGGTGGCTGCGTCTGGCCTACTGGTGCGGTGCCGCACCGCAGCGGCTGGCGCAGCGCTATCGGTGACGACCATGATCCCACCCCGGCTCGTTATTTTTGCCAAAGCCGCGCAAGCGGGTGCGGTCAAGACCCGGCTAATGCCGGCGCTGGGTGCCCAGGGCGCTTGCCTGCTGGCGCGCCAGATGCTGGCCCACACCCTACAGCAGGCGCGCGCAGCACAGCTGGGCGCGGTTGAGTTGTGCATGAGTCCGGCACCCGACGACCTGGCCTGGCGTGACCTGGCGCTACCCGCTGACGTGGTACGCAGCGCGCAGGGCGAAGGCGACCTGGGCGCGCGCATGGCGCGCGCCGTAGCGCGTGTCACCACGCAGCAACGCCAACCGGTGCTGCTGATCGGCACCGACTGCCCCGGCCTGAGCACCGCACGACTGAGGCAGGCGGCGCTTGCGTTGGAACGCCATGATGCCGTGCTGGTGCCGGCCAGCGACGGTGGCTACGTCTTGCTGGGCCTGAAGGCGCCGTGCCCGGAAATTTTCAGGCAGATGCCCTGGAGTACCGCCGCCGTGGCCACGCTGACACTACAGCGCCTGGCCGCGCTGCATCTGCGCGTGTGGCAGGGGCAGCCGCTGCATGACATTGACGAACCGGCCGATCTGGTGCATCTGCCAGCGGCTTTCCAGGTAGCCAATTTGCACAAGAACAAGCAATCTACAGCCCCTACCAATACAACGCAAGCTACTGTTTAAGCCATAGCATTTCATCAACCGGAGGCCGCTTCATGAACACCCCAACCAGCACTCACCACCTTGTACAGGACTACTACGGTCAACAGCTTCAGGGCACGGCCGACCTGAAAACCAGCGCTTGCTGCGATGCCAGCGCCGTGCCCGGCTGGCTCAAGCCGCTGCTGGCGCGTGTGCACCCCGAGGTGCTGTCGCGCTACTACGGCTGTGGCCTGGTCTGCCCACCGTTGCTCGACGGTTGCCGCGTGCTTGATCTGGGCTGCGGCTCGGGGCGTGATGTCTATGCCCTGGCACAACTGGTCGGCCCGACCGGTGAGGTGGTCGGCGTGGATATGACCGACGAGCAGTTGGCGGTGGCGCGCGCGCACCAGGCGCACCACAGCGAGGTCTTTGGTTACAGCAACACCCGGTTTCTGCATGGCTACATCGAGCGCCTGGATGAATTGGGGCTGGAGGCCGACAGCTTCGACGTGATCGTGTCCAACTGCGTTGTCAACCTCTCGCCCGACAAAGACGCGGTGCTGGCCGGTGTGCAGCGCCTGCTGAAAGCCGGTGGCGAGTTTTATTTCTCGGACGTGTATGCCGACCGCCGTGTACCTGCGGCGGTGCGCAACGACCCGGTTTTGTATGGCGAGTGTCTCGGTGGCGCGCTTTACTGGAACGACTTTATCGGGTTGGCCCGGCGCCACGGCTTTGCCGACCCGCGCCTGCTGGAAGACCGTCCGCTGGAGGTGACCGACCCCAAGCTCGCCGCGCGCACCGGCCGCCTGCGCTTTTTCTCGGCCACCTACCGCCTGTTCAAACTGGCGGCGCTGGAGACGGCCTGCGAAGACTACGGCCAGGCTGTGATTTACCAGGGCAGCATCGCTGACCAGCCGAACCGCTTTGTGCTCGATAAACACCACGACATGCAAACCGGCAAAGTGTTTGCGGTTTGCGGCAACACCTGGCATATGCTGCACGACACGCGCTTTGCACCCCACTTCAGTTTCATTGGCAACTTCGACACCCACTTCGGCACTTTCGACGGCTGCGGCGGCGGCCTGCCGTTTGGCGCGGGTTCCGCAAACAGCTCCGGCGTCTGCGGACTGGCGGCTTGCTGCTGAGTCGTCACAAGCTGCGGCCTGTGTCACCCGTATCAAACCACGCTGGTAGCTTCATGCGCGCCCTTCTACCCATCATTCGCATCGCGAGCGCGTCGGTTTTGCTGCTGTTTTGGCAAATGTCCCACGCGGCCACCGACCGGCTGGTCATCACCGGGTCGAGCACCATTGCGCCACTGGCCGCCGAGATGGCCAAGCGCTTCGAACAACAAAACCCCGGCGTGCGCGTTGATGTGCAAAGTGGTGGCTCGTCGCGCGGCATAGCCGATGCACGCAGCGGTCTGGCCGATATCGGCATGGCTTCACGTGGGCTCAAAGACAGCGAAAAAGACTTGACGCCGCACACCATCGCGATGGACGGCGTGGGCATCATCCTGCACAAAACCAATGCAATCAGCGTGCTGTCGGATGAGCACATCAAGGCGATTTACCGGGGCCAGATCAAAAACTGGAAAGAAGTCGGTGGCCAGGACTTGGCGATCACCGTGGTCAACAAGGCCGAAGGCCGCTCCACGCTGGAGTTGTTCCTGCATTACACCGGGCTGAAAAACAGCGAGATCAAGGCGCAGATGGTGATCGGCGACAACCAGCAAGGTATCAAAAGCGTGGCGGCCAACCCGGGTGCCATCGGCTACGTGTCTATCGGCACCGCAGAGTACGAGGAAAACCATGGCACCGCGATCAAACTGATCTCCTTGCACGGCGTTGCCGCCACGGTGGCCAACGTGAAAAACGGCGCATTTCCGCTGTCGCGCCCGCTCAATCTGGTCACCAAAGGCGCACCCGTGGGTCTGGCCAAGCGCTTTGTGGACTTCGCTTTGTCCAAAGCCGTGGATGATCTGGTTGAGGCGCAGTTTTTTGTCCCATTGACCCACTGAGTGTTGCGGAAATTGAATAATTTCCGTGTCACTGACCGCTGGCTCGCCCCCGCGCTGGGAGTCGCAGCAGCAGGCTCCGGGCTGATCCTGCTGCTGGTGCTGGCGTTTCTGCTGCGCGAGGCGGCGCCGCTGTGGGGCAGTCACGCTGTCTTGGGGTTTGTTCTTGATGCCAGCTGGTATCCACTGGAAGGCCAGTTTGGCATGTTGCCCATGGTGGCGGCATCGCTGGCGGCAGCATTGGGCGCGCTGCTGCTGGCGGCACCGCTTGGCATCATCAGCGCGATTTTTCTGAATTTTTTGGCGCCGCCTGCTGTCGCCCGCAGCTACCGCATGATGGTTGCGCTGCTGGCGGGCATTCCGTCGGTGGTGTTCGGGCTGTGGGGGTTGACGGTGCTGGTGCCTTTGATTGCGCGCTGGCAGCCACCTGGCGCCAGCCTGCTGGCTGCCATGATGATTCTGGCGCTGATGATTCTGCCCACCGTGACCCTGACCAGCGCGTCAGCCATTGCGGCAGTGCCGCAAAATTTGCAGCAGGGCGCGGCCGCATTGGGTTTGACCCGCCAGGGCATGATCTTGCGCGTGGTGCTGCCCGCTGCCCGGGGTGGCATCACCAACGGCATTCTGTTGTCCGGGGCACGCGCACTGGGTGAAACCATGGCGGTGCTGATGGTTGCCGGCAATGTGGTGCAGTACCCGCTAGGACTGTTGCAGCCGGTGCGCGTGCTCACCGCCAACATTGCGCTGGAAATGGCGTATGCCACCGACGCGCACCGCGCCGCTCTGTTTGCCAGCGGGTTGTTGCTCACGCTGGTGGTCATGTTGCTGGCCTGGCTGGCGATCCGTGCCAACCGCCAGGTGTCGTATGTCTGAGCGCGTTTTCACCAGCGCCATCTGGCTCGGTGCGGGCGTCGTGACCGCGTTTTTTTTGTGGCTGTTGGGTGACCTGGTGTGGCAAGGTGCCGCCCACCTTTCGGTGTCGTTTCTGCTCTCTGACACGCTTGATTCCGGCCGCTCCGGCGGCATTGCGGCCATCCTTCTGTCCACCCTGCTGATTCTGGCGGTGGCGCTCTTGGCCGCCATTCCCCTCGGGCTGATGAGCGCCGTGTGGTTGACCGAATACACCCGGCGTGACAACGCATGGGGCGACGCAGTACGCATGAGCCTGGATGTGTTGGCGGGCGTACCGTCGATCGTTTTCGGCTTGTTTGGCAATGCTTTTTTCAGTGTTTATCTGGGGCTGGGCTTTTCCATTGTTTCCGGCGGCCTCACCCTGGCCTGCATGATTTTGCCAATCTTCATCCGTACCAGCGAGGCCGGTTTGTCGGCGGTCAGCGACGACTGGCGGCGCAACGCGGCGGCGCTGGGCATGTCGCGCGCCAGCGTGTTGTGGCATGTGTTGTTGCCCACGGCAGCACCGGCCATAGCCGCAGGCCTCATGCTGGGCGTTGGCCGCGCCACGGCCGAAACCGCAGCGCTGATTTTCACCAGCGGCTATGTGGACCGCATGCCAACGTCGTTGCTGGATTCGGGCCGGGCGCTGGCCGTGCACATCTACGACCTCAGCATGAACGTGACCGGTGGTGACCAAGCGGCCTATGCGTCGGCATTGGTGCTGATTATTCTGATCGTTTTCATCAACACGGGCGCATGGGCGCTGTCTGAGCGCTGGCTTGCCAGGAAAGTGACTTTTTCATGACTGTCAAAACCCCCACCTCGTGTCGTCCCTATACCCTCGGAGGGGTTACATCCGGCCCGCCCTGCTGCGAGCCGGTGCCGCATGTGCGCATTGCCGACCTCTCGGTGGCTTATGGGGGCAACACCGTGCTCGACGGCGTGTCGCTGGACATTTACAAGGGCTGCATCACGGCCTTGATTGGCCCCTCAGGCTGCGGCAAGACCAGTTTTCTGTCGGCCCTGAACCGCCTGACCGACCTGATACCGGGTGCCACCGTCAAGGGCAAAGTGGATATCGCTGGCCTGGACGTGCTGCACCCGCAGACCGACCTGCTGGCTTTGCGCAGACGCGTGGGCATGATTTTTCAGAAGCCCAACCCGTTTCCGCTGTCCATTCGGCGCAACCTGGAACTGCCCTTGCGCGAGCATGGCACGCGCAACCGCGCCCTGCTGGCCGACAAGATTGAAGCCGTGTTGAAAGAGGTCGGGCTGTGGGATGAAGTCAGTGACCGCCTGGACAGCCCGGCGCTGGCGCTATCAGGTGGGCAGCAGCAGCGCTTGTGCATTGCCCGCGCGCTGGTGCTGGAACCCGAAGTGCTTTTGATGGACGAGCCTTGCAGCGCGCTGGACCCGATTTCGTCGCGCGTGGTGGAGGAGCTGATTGAACGCTTGCGCGGCCGCCTCACGGTGGTGATCGTGACCCACAATCTGGCGCAAGCCCGGCGCATCGCCAACTACGCTGCCTTTTTCTGGATGACCGAGCGCGTCGGCAAGTTGGTTGAATTTGGTCAGTGCATCGAGCTGTTCGATGCGCCCCAGAGTGTGCTGACCCAAGCCTATGTTTCGGGCGCAGCAGGGTAAAGAAGACTTTGCGGTGTCGGACTGAAGGCGTGTTTGATCAGGCTGAGGCATCTGCGCCTGCGTCACCATGCAACGCCGCGATCAAGGGGCAAGCCACGTTACCGGTGGTGCAGCTGCATTGCACCACCAAGCCGGTCAGCGCCGACGCCATGCGCTTGAGGTCGGCCAATTTCTGCTGCACCAGCGCCAGTTTGCGTTCTGCCAGCGCGCGCGGCATCGCACTGCGTGCCGTCTTGCAGCCGCAGCAATTCGGCAATTTCATCCAGACTGAAGCCCAATTGCTGCGCCGATTTCACGAACTTGATCCGCGCCACATCATCGCCGCCATAGCGACGAATGCTTCCCAACGGCTTGTTCGGCTGCGCCAGCAAGCCCTTGCGCTGGTAGAAGCGGATGGTCTCCACATTAACCCCGGCGGCTTGAGCAAACACACCAATGGTGAGACTGTCTTTGGGGCTCTCAAACCTATTTTTCATAAAGCGCTTGACTCTGTACTTGACTACGGACTTATCTTACGCTGTCTGCACCTCAAATCCACTTCACAGGAGACCCGCATGACCGCCATCAACCGCATCGCCGACAAAGCCGGCACCTTGGGCAGCATCGTCTCGGCCTTTGGCTGCGCCGCCTGCTTTCCCGCCATCGCCAGCATCGGCGCGGCGTTGGGGCTGGGCTTTTTGCAAGAATTTGAAGGCCTGTTCATCAGCCGACTGACGCCGCTGTTCGCAGCCATTGCCCTGGTGGCGAACGCGCTGGGTTACTTGAGTCATCGGCAATGGCAGCGCAGCGTGCTGGGCATGGTTGGGCCCACGCTGGTGTTGGGGGCCTTGGGTTGGCTGGGCGGCGACGGTTGGCCGGTTGGGCTGCTGTATGCCGGGTTGGGCCTGATGCTGGCGGTGTCGGTGTGGGACTTGGTCTGGCCCGGCCACCGCCGTTGCGGCCCGGACGGCTGCGAACTGCCCGCCCGCCAGGCTTGAACCAGGAAAGACCACACCATGTCGCACGACACCTGCACCGGCTGCACGAGCGCAGCATGTTCTACAACCACAGATGTGCCCCAAAACACGGGGCTGCACATTGCCATCATCGGCAGCGGCGGTGCGGCCATGGCGGCAGCGCTCAAGGCGGTGGAATGCGGTGCGCGCGTGACGCTGATCGAGCGCGGCACCATCGGCGGCACTTGCGTCAATGTGGGTTGCGTGCCGTCAAAAATCTTCATCCGCGCGGCGCACATCGCCTATTTGCGTCAAGGCAGCCCGTTTGACGACGGCATAAGCGCCACCCGTCCTCACATTGACCGCTCGGCCTTGCTGGCACAACAGCAGGCGCGGGTGGATGCGTTGCGCCACGCCAAATACGAAGGCATCTTGCAGGGTAACCCGGCCATCACGGTGCTGCACGGTACAGCGTCTTTTCAGGACAGCCACAGCCTGACCGTGCGGTTAAACAGCGGTGGTGAGCAAGTCATCGCCTTTGACCGCTGCCTGATTGCCACCGGTGCCAGCGCCACCGTGCCAGCCGTTGACGGTTTGAAAGACACACCGTTCTGGACCTCCACCGAAGCGCTGGTGTGCGCGGCCATGCCACAGCGATTGGCGGTGATCGGCTCCAGCGTAGTGGCGCTGGAACTGGCGCAGGCTTTTGCCAGGTTGGGCAGCCAGGTGACGCTGCTGGCGCGCCACACGCTGCTGTATCGGGACGACCCAGCCATAGGTCAGGCGCTGACCAATGCCTTTCGCGTCGAGGGCATCCAGGTGCTGGAGCACACCCAGGCCAGCCGGGTGCGTTATGTCAACGCTGAATTTGTGCTGACCACAGCCCAGCGTGAGGTGCGTGCGGATCAGTTGCTGGTCGCCTCGGGCCGGTCACACAACACCGCCACGCTGAACCTGCCCGCAGCAGGCATCTGCGTCAACGCCGCCGGGGCGATTCAGATTGACGCGGCCATGCGAACCAACGTGCCGCACATTTTTGCCGCTGGCGATTGCACCGACCAGCCGCAGTTTGTCTATGTGGCAGCGGCTGCGGGCACGCGTGCCGCCATCAACATGATCGGGGGACAGGTGCGGCTCGACCTGACGGCCATGCCGGCGGTGGTGTTCACCGACCCGCAAGTCGCCACCGTCGGTCTGACCGACGCACAGGCGCAAGCCGCAGGCTGGCAAGCCCACAGCCGCACCCTGGCGTTGGACAATGTGCCGCGTGCGCTGGTCAATTTTGAAACGCTGGGCTTCATCAAATTGGTGACTGAGCTTGGCACCGGGCGCTTGCTCGGTGCGCAAGCCGTCGCCCCTGAAGCGGGCGAACTCATCCAGAGCGCAGCCTTGGCGATCAAGGCAGGCATGACGGTGCAGGACCTGGCCGACCAGTTGTTTCCTTACCTGACGATGGTCGAAGGCTTGAAGTTGTGCGCGCAGACGTTTTTCAAGGATGTGACGCAGCTGAATTGCTGCGCGGGGTAAATTTGCAATGCGACGTCTCCATGCCGGGACAGATTCAGCATCCACAGACGGCGGAGTTTGATAGTCACAATGTACAAATAATATGTACATTAAAGATGAACATGGCTATTTCTGTCGCTCAATCCCGTCAGCAACTGTCCGCCCTGATCGCGGCGGCACAACATCAACCCCAGGTGATTACCAACCGCAACACGCCGGTGGCGGTGTTGGTGTCGGCCGACTACTTTGCCCGTAGTGAAGCGGCGGTGAAGCCTGCAACCGAGGGTTTTTACAGCCAGTTGCTGCCATTGCGTGAAGCCATTGCGCCGCAAGACGACATTGGCCTGACCGGGCCAGAGCAGGCACCTCGGGCAGCGGCTTGGCAGCGCACCAACGCCTTTACCGATTCAGTATGAGCGGCGAACCCATGCATGCACCGATCATGCTGGCCGCCACAAACGTGGTCAGTGAATTCGTCAAAAAGTCACCCGATGCGCAGGTCATGCGCCGGTTGTAATCGGCGCAAAGCCTGGCTATTTCTGCCGTCACGCTGGAAGAAGCGCACTTCGAGCTTACAGCCCAATGCCCGTAACTGCGGTTTTTAGGTTCAATGCAATGGTGCAGCGCATGCACACGGTCTATCCCATCACAGCCGCCATTGCGCAGCGCGGCGGCGCATTGCGGGGGCAATTTCAAGCCCAGGGTATCGTGCGCAGCGCGCCCGATATGCTGATTGCCGCGACCGCCATCGAGCACCAACTGGTACTGGCCACGCGCAACGCGCGGGATTTTCTGGGCTGCGGCGTGCAAGTGATCAACCCGTTTAGCTTGGCTAATGTATGTGCCTGGGCGGATTCGGTGCCGAAGCTGCGCGATTTGAATCGGGAATCTCCAAGACGAGCAAACAAACATTCGAGACGATCGGTGCTATCGGTCGATGCGTCTGTTCTTACCATCCACGGACACGCTGAAGGGTTGCCACGGAGCCGCTGTGGTCTGCCAGTTTCAGCGTGAAAGCTCAGGAGAATTCCGCCATGTCTGCTACCCCCCTCGTTCATCAACTCAAGCCCATCAACCACGCAACAGCCCAAGGCAAGTCCAAAGAAATTCTGGACCTCGCGCTCAAACAAGTCGGCTTCATTCCCAACATGTACGCCAACATGGCCAATGCGCCCGGCGTGCTCAGCACCTATCTGCACGGCTACGGTTTGTTTCGTGGCGAATCGGGCTTGAAACCGGCCGAACAAGAGGTGGTGTTTCTGGCCGTCAGCCAGGTCAACGGCTGCAAATACTGTACCGCAGCGCACAGCATGATTGCCGAAAAAATGTCGGGTGTGCCCGCCGACGTGCTGAAAGCCATCCGTGCGCAAACCGCCATTCCCGATGCCAAACTGGCCACGCTGTACGCCACCACCGTGGCCATGGTCAAAAGCCACGGCCAGCCCAGCCCCGACATGGTGAAAGCGTTTCTGGATGCGGGCTACAAAGAGACCGACCTGATGTACATTGTGCTGGCCATTGCCGTCAAAACCCTCAGCAACTTCAGCAACCACCTGTTTGCCACCCCGGTGGACGAGCGTTTTGCTGCTTACAAGGTCGAGTGATCGCTATTGGCTGCACACCTGTCAAGGTGGCAGCCGGTTCAGCCCGCGTGTAAGAACCACCGCGCTCGGCACGACTATCCGTGCACAGGGCAATGCAGGGTTGCCGTCAATAAATCGGATAAAAATCGGCAACTTATGAAAAAAGCACTGGTTCTGGGTTTGGCAGCGCTGCTGGCCATGGCCTTTTTTGCACTGGATTTTCATCACGTGCTGACACTGCCGGGCTTGCAAGCCAGCCTGGGGCAGTTTCAAGTGCAGCGTGCAGCCTCACCCTGGGGTGTCGGTTTGGCTTTTTTTGCGGCCTATGTGCTGGCCACAGCCTTGTCTGTGCCGGGAGCGGTGATCCTGACCCTTGCCGCAGGTGCGCTATTTGGCTTGACCCTGGGCACGGTCATCGTGTCGTTTGCCTCCAGTATCGGAGCCACGCTGGCTTTTTTGGCCTCGCGCTATGTGCTGCGTGACGCGGTGCAACGCCGCTTTGGTTCGCGCCTGAAAGCCATCAACGAAGGCATGGCCAAAGACGGGGCGCTGTATTTGTTCACCTTGCGGCTGGTGCCGATCTTTCCCTTTTTTCTGGTGAACTTGCTCATGGGCCTGACGCCGATTCGCACCCTGCGCTACTACGGGGTCAGCCAACTGGGCATGTTGGCCGCCACCTTGGTGTATGTGAACGCGGGCACGCAACTGGGGCAGATCAGCAGCCTGGCAGGCATTGTCTCGCCCGGGTTGTTGCTTTCATTTGCACTGCTCGGTATCTTCCCTTTGATGGCAAAGAAAATCATGACCATCCTGCAACGCCGACGCATCTACGCCAAGTGGCCAAAGCCCAAAAATTTTGACCGTAATCTGATCGTCATCGGCGCTGGGGCAGCGGGTTTGGTCAGCTCTTACATCGCGGCAGCGGTCAAGGCCAAGGTGACGCTGGTGGAGGCACACAAAATGGGCGGCGACTGCCTGAACTTCGGCTGCGTGCCGAGCAAGGCACTGATCAAATCTTCGCGCATCGCCAGCCAGATGCGCCACGCCCAAAACTATGGCTTGAGCGCCACGCAGCCCCAGTTCAGCTTTCGGCAAGTGATGGCGCGCGTGCATGAGGTGATTCGCACCGTAGCGCCGCACGACAGCGTGGAGCGCTACACCGCACTGGGGGTGGAAGTGCTACAAGGCTACGCCAGGATCATCGATCCCTGGACGGTGGAGATCACCCTCAACCAGGGCGGCACCCAGCGCCTGACCACGCGCTCCATCATCATTGCTGCGGGTGCCAGCCCGCTGATACCCGCACTGCCGGGGCTGGATGATGTGGGCTACGTCACCAGCGACACGCTGTGGGACGAATTTGCCAAGCTCGATGCACCACCCAAGCGGCTGGTGGTGCTGGGCGGCGGCCCGATTGGCTGCGAGCTGGCGCAAAGCTTTGCCCGCCTGGGCTCGCAGGTGTTTCAGGTGGAACGCGGCCAACGCATCATGAGCCGCGAAGATGTAGAGGTGTCTGAGCTGGCGCGCCAGGCGTTTGAGCGCGACGGTATTGAGGTGCTCACCGGCCACAACGCGCTGCGCTGCGAACGCGAGGGTGCGCGCAAGTTCATCGTGGTGGCGCACCAAGGCGTGGAAAAGCGCATTGAGTTTGATGCCCTGTTGTGCGCGGTGGGGCGCGTGGCGCGGCTGCAGGGCTACGGTTTGGAAACATTGGGCATTGAGACGCAACGCACGGTCACTGTCAACGACTACCTGGAAACCCTGTACCCCAACATTTTTGCCGCGGGTGATGTGGCCGGCCCGTACCAATTTACCCACGCGGCTGGTCACATGGCCTGGTACGCTGCGGTCAACGCCCTGTTTGGCCACTTCAAAAAATTCAAGGTCGATTATTCGGTCATGCCCTGGGCCACCTTTATCGAGCCCGAGGTGGCGCGCGTTGGTCTGAACGAACAGGACGCCAAAGCAACGGGCGTCGCCTATGAGGTGACCCGTTTTGAGATGGACGAACTCGACCGCGCTATTGCCGACAGCAGCACGCAAGGGTTTATCAAGGTGCTGACGGTGCCGGGCAAAGACCGCATTCTGGGCGTGACGATTGTGGGTGAACACGCGGGCGACCTGCTGGCTGAATACGTGCTGGCCATGAAGCACGGGCTGGGCCTGAACAAGATTCTGGGCACCATCCATACCTACCCGACGCTGGCCGAGGCCAACAAATACGCCGCTGGCAACTGGAAGCGCGCGCACGCGCCGCAGCGGTTACTGGGCTGGCTTGGGCGTTATCACGCCTGGCGGCGCGGGTAGCTCCAGCGTAATGGACGCCGCTGATTGTCCTTTGGGGCCGAGTGTGACGCTGTGCGCCAGCACTGACAGCAGCGTCAAATCATCTGCTACTTGTTGCCCCACGCGGTAGGGTTTGGCCGGTGCGCCATCCACCGCAATCAGGGCGCTGCCCGATGCGCCCGGGTGCCCGTGCTGACTTTGCGCAATGACGCCCCACAGTTTGAAGCGTGACGACACATTGGCGAGGACGCCAGGTGGCTGCGACGTTCCTTGCGGCGTGGCACCCAACAGGGAGGCCACCTTGGTAGCATCTGTGGTAACAAGCGCGGCATCCAGCGCCAGCGCCCTGGGCGGGTGCGAAGGCTGGGGCCACTGGAGCACCCAGAAACCAACACTGGCCGCAGCAAAAGCGGCTAGGAAAAAAGTTGCGCTACGGGTTTGCCAAAGCTTGGGCATGGGATCGGACATGGCCGCATTATCTTTGATCGGCCAGCGAGTTCACTCTGCCTGAAAATTGCGGCACACTTTGGGCTTCTTCCAATGGATCGACTTATGGCAATGAAAAACAGTTCCAGTCAAAGCAATAGTTCCAATCGTTCCAGGTCGGCTCCAACGCACCCAGTGGTGACGCTGGAGATGGTGGCCCGGATGGCGGGCGTATCACCCAGTACCGTGTCGCGCATTCTCAACGGCACGGCGGTGGTCAGCGCCATCAAAAAAGCGGCGGTTGAGGCGGCCATCGCGCAGCTTGGTTTTGTGCCGAACCCGGTGGCGCGCGGTTTGGCCGGTGGGCGAACTTTCAGCATTGGTGTGATCACGCAAGCCATTGACAGCCCGTTTTATGGCATGGCCCTGAGCGGCATCGAGCACGAATTGGATCGGGTGGGCTACAGCGCGCTCTATGTCAGTGGTGAATGGAACGCCAAGGAAGAGGCCAAGTGCATTGACGTTCTGCGCTCAAGGCGCGTGGATGGCATTATTGTTCTGACCGGGCGTCTGACGGACAAAGCGCTTAAAGACTGTGCCAAGACCATGCCTTTGGTGGTCACCGGTCGGACACTGAAAGCACCTGGCCTGTACTCCTTGAACTTTGACAATTTTGAAGGCGGACGGCTCGCCACTCAGCATCTGATCGACCTCGGACACCGGCGCATTGTTTTCATCAACGGTGTGGTGCATCACGCCGACGCCAGCGAGCGCCTGCGCGGCTACCGGGCGGCGCTGGAATCTGCCGGGCTTGCGTATGACCCAGACCTGGTTGTCCCAGGGGATTTTCGTGAAGCAGGCGGCCTCAACGCGGTGAATCAGTTGTTGGATCGTCAGATTACTTTTTCAGCCATATTTGCCGCCAATGACCAAATGGCGTTTGGCGCTGCGCTGGGGCTTTATCGCCATGGTTTGCGCGTGCCCGATGACGTGTCGCTGGTTGGTTTCGACGACCTGCCCGTGTCCATGTACGCGCTACCTCCTTTGACCAGCGTACATGAGTCGGCTGACGAGCTGGGTGGCCTGGCAGCACACTCAATGCTTCAGATTCTTGATGGGGAGACGCCAACAGGCCAGGTTCCTGCGCCCTTTTTGATGGTGCGCGAGTCAAGCAAGCGACTTGTACGTTAACGCGTTAGTCGGGATTTCCCTAGGTCGTCGGCCGACTTTACGTCGCTAAAATCATTTTGAAAGCGCTTTCAAATTAAAAGTGTTTGTTGTTCTTGCAAGTTTGTCACCTCGATCCGACGGCTTCATTACAGCAAACATCTTGTAACTCGCCACGCCATAACACCGGAGCCGTCAAGTGATCCGCCCTGTCCCTGCTGACTTGACATTGAATTTTCCGCCGGACTTCGTCTGGGGTGTTGCCACGAGTGCTTTTCAGATTGAAGGTGCTGCCGCTGAAGACGGCAAAGGCCCATCGATCTGGGACGACTTCTGCCGCGTACAAGGTGTCATTGCGGACGCAAGCAATGGCAACATCGCCTGCGATCACTACCACCGCTGGTCAGATGACCTGGACCTGCTCGCCAGCCTGGGGGTCGGTGCGTATCGTTTTTCCGTGTCGTGGCCGCGCGTGCGCCCGGGCGGAGCCGGTGCCTGGAACCCCAAAGGGTTGGACTTCTATGAGCGTCTGGTGGACGGGCTGCTCGAGCGCGGCATCCAACCCTATCTGACGCTGAACCATTGGGATTTGCCCGCCGAGCTGCAAGCTACAGGTGGCTGGGGCAACCGCGACACGACGCAGCGCTTTGTCGAATACGCCTTGGGTGTCGATACCCGTCTAGGTGACCGGGTGAAAGCCATCACCACGCACAACGAACCCTGGGTGATCGCGGTACTGGGTCACAAACGGGGCGTTTTTGCGCCTGGCATCAAAAGCCGTGCCGTGGCGATGCAGGTGGCGCATCATCTGCTGCTCAGCCATGGCATGGCGCTCAATGCCCTGCGCGCGCAAGGCTGCAAGGCCAAACTGGGGATCGTGCTCAACTTGTCACCGATGCATCCCGCTACCACATCGGCGCAGGATCTGGCCAAGACCGAACTGGAAGACGGGTTGCTGCTGCGCTGGTATCTGGATCCGCTCTTCAAGGGGCGTTATCCTACCGACGTGCTGGAGCATCTGGGACCTGACGTACCGCTGGTGCAGCACGGTGACATGGCCACGATTGCGACACCGATGGATTTTCTGGGCATCAACTATTACTCGCGCTCGGTGGTCAGCGCCACCCGGCCGTGGGATGTGCACCAGAGCGGACGGGAGGTGACCGAGATGGGCTGGGAGGTCTATCCCGAGGGATTGACGGAATTGCTGTTACGCGTCCATCACGACTACCCGGTGCCCCCTATTTACGTGACCGAAAACGGGGGTGCTTTCAAAGACGAGTGCATCAACGGTCGCGTACATGACCCCCTGCGCACCGACTACATTGCACGGCACATTGCTGCAGTGGCCGAGGCCATCCGCCAGGGCGTGCCGATGGCGGGCTATATGGTCTGGAGTCTGCTCGACAACTTTGAATGGGCCAGCGGCTATGCCAAGCGCTTTGGCATTGTGCACGTGGACTACGCCACGCAGAGGCGCACGCTCAAGGACAGCGCGCTCTGGTACAGGACTTTTCTGCATCACCAGTCAGCCCAATCCATGCACAGTGAACCAGCGCCTACCCCGGCGAGCGAAACCGAGTGGAACACGGTCGCACTGGGTGCGTAAGCACAGGTCAGCTGCATCAAGGAGTGAACAATGATGAATCAAAAACTGCCAAAAGCCCCTGGAAAAGCAAAGTGGAGACTGGTCTGGAGCGATGAGTTTGACGGTGACCACGTCGATACCACCAAATGGGACTTCGACATTGGCAACGGTTTTTTTGACTACAAGAGTCACACCTGGATTGAAGGCTGGGGCAATGAAGAGCTTCAGTACTACACCCGCGAGCCGGAGAACGTGTCCGTCAAGGACAGTTTATTGACCATTCGCGCAGTCAAGGAATCGCTGCACGGTTGTGGCTACACCTCGGCGCGGCTCAGAACCCGCAAGCGCGACGGCACACCGCTGTTTGCCAAGCTGTACGGCAAGTTTGAATTTCGCGCCAAGGTACCGTGGGGCAAAGGCATGTGGCCGGCGTTGTGGCTGTTGCCGTTGGATGACAAGTATGGTGGCTGGGCAGCATCGGGCGAGATCGATGTGATGGAGATCGTCGGGGAAAAACCGCACCAGACGCTGGGCACGATCCATTTTGGCTCCACGTTTCCCGAGCGTGAGCTTGTGACCCACGTGTATGACATTCCCAACGGCAGCACCGTGGCCGACTGGCACGTCTATACGGTTGAATGGGAGCCTGGCGAGATTCGCTGGTTGCTCGACGGTGTGCTGTGGGCCACGCAAAACTTCTGGTGGTCGTGCAGTCAAAAAAACGCCGATGGTGCCGGGCTGGTTGCCAAAAGCCCGGCCGACGTGAACCCCTGGCCGGCACCTTTTGATCAACCGTTCTACCTCATCATGAACGTGGCGGTCGGTGGCAACTTCCCGGGGCACCCCAATGCCGAAACCCACTTTCCAGCCGAAATGGTGGTGGACTATGTGCGTGTTTACGACAAGGTGGGTGGCTACGGCACGGGCAAGCCGATCGGCCAAGGCAAGTTGCCCTTTCAGAAAAAAGCAAAGTCCCAAAAAGCATAGGTCTCCACAGCACCGGATCAAACATCATGTCTCAAACCTTTTCTTCTACGGGCGGCTGGCAACAAGCGGCCCACACTGCGGACGCCGCAGCGGGTTTTACCCCCGGGTCCACCTTGCAAGCAGTACCAGAGCCCACGCTGAGTGCAGCCGATCAGCAGGCCCTGGAGCTGGCCTTTGCGCACACTCTGGCGCAGGGGGTGCATGGTCTGTGTTTCAGCCCCTATTTGGACGGCCAGTCTCCAGGCTCGCAAGTTACCGCGGAGCAAATCAGGGGCCGCTTGCGGGTGATGGCACCCCATGCGCGTTGGGTGCGCAGCTTTTCCTGCACCGACGGCAACGAGTTGATCCCGCAGGTGGCGCGCGAGTTTGGCCTGAAGACGCTCGTCGGTGCCTGGTTGGGTACGGATGCCGAGATCAATGAGCGTGAAATCGAAGGGGTCATTGCCGTGGCGCGTGCTGGACACGCGGATATCGTCGCCGTTGGCAACGAAGTCCTGCTGCGTGAGGACCTGAGCGAAGACGTGTTGCTCTCATTCATAGAGCGCGTCAAACAGGAATTGCCTGGGGTTCAGGTGGGTTATGTGGATGCTTATTACCTGTTTGAAAAGCATCCACGTGTGAGCGCCGCGTGTGATGTGCTGCTGACCAATTGCTACCCGTTTTGGGAAGGTTGCCCGCGCCATCAGGCGCTGGACTACATGCAGACCATGGTGCGCCGCGTGCAGGCGGTGGCGCATGGCAAGCCGGTCATCATCAGTGAAACCGGCTGGCCGGATCGGGGCTCGGCGTTTCACGGTTCGGTGCCCTCGCGCGCCGGTGCCATGCGCTATTTTGTGGATACGGTCCAGTGGGCAAAGATGGCAGACGTGCCGATGTTCTACTTTGCCGCTTTTGATGAGGCCTGGAAGGTGGGCGCTGAGGGTGATGTCGGTGCCTATTGGGGTCTTTGGGACAAAGACGGCCAGCCCAAATTTGCCCAGGAGTACAAGTCTTGACAACGCGCGTTCTTCAGCATCTCCAACCCGGCAAGGCGATTTGTTACTCGGGTTATCGACGCGGCCAAAGCCCCGACACGCAGGTCTTCCCGTCTGTTGATGAAATTCGCGAAGACCTGCACATTTTGCAAAAAAACTGGCGCTACCTTCGGCTGTACGACTGCACTTTGCACGCGCAGCGGGTGCTACAGGTGATTGCCGAGGAACAGCTTGATTTTCAGGTCATGCTGGGGGCCTACCTGGGCCCTGAAATGAATAACTTTGGCTGTCCCTGGGGCGGTATGTACAGCGAAGAACATCTTGAAAAAAGCAAGCAGGCCAACGCCGACGAGATGGCGCGCCTGATCAGTCTGGCCAACCAGTATCCGGACATTGTTTTCAGTGTGGCGGTTGGCAACGAAGCCACGGTGGATTGGACCGACCACTTTGTGCCGGTCAGCCACATGATCGACTATGTACGTCATGTCAAACAGCATGTCAGGCAGCCAGTAACCTTCTGCGACAACTATGTGCCGTGGCAGCACAAGCTACGCGACCTGGTAGCCGAGGTAGATTTCATCTCGCTGCATACCTATCCGGTGTGGGAATACAAGCACATTCACGAGGCGCTGGATTACACCCGTGACAACGTGGACAGCGTGGCACGCCTGTACCCCGGCAAACCCATTGTGATCACCGAGGCCGGCTGGGCCACGCACTCGAACGGGCGCGGTATTCAGCCGCACAACACCTCTGAAGAATTGCAAGCCATGTACTACCAGGACCTGATGACCTGGTCGCACCAGAGCGGCTTGATGGTTTTTGTTTTTGAAGCCTTTGACGAACCCTGGAAGGGCTCCCCTGATCCACTGGAACCCGAAAAGCACTGGGGCTTGTTTACGGTGGACCGGCAGCCCAAGCTTGTCATGCAATCTCTTTACGCCAACCAAGAAAGCGTCGTATGAACACATCCGCTACCCACATTCCCCACAAGGTTTCGTTCGGGCATAAGGTTGCTTTCGGGCTCGGTATGCTCGCCAACCAGATGTTTCCTGCGGCCTTGGGTATCTTCATGGTGGTGCTGGTGCAAGACATGGGCTTCCCCGGCTGGATGTGGGGCGTGCTGTTTTTTCTGCCGCGTGTTTTTGATTCCGTGACCGACCCGATCATGGGCTTCATCTCGGACAACACGCGCTCGACTTGGGGCAGGCGCAAGCAGTATGTGTTCATCGGTGCCATTGTCATGGGCATCGCTTTTGTGGCTATGTGGCAGCTCTACCGGGAAGACGGGATCCCCTACAACTTCGTTTACTTTTTGTGTTGGTCGATTGTGTTCTACGCGGGCCTGACGTTGTTCAGCATCCCCTACGTGGCCATGGGCTACGAGATGAGCGACGATTTTCATGAGCGCACCAGCATCATGGCTGTAGCGCAGTGGATTGGTCAGTGGGCCTGGGTGATCGCGCCCTGGTTCTGGGTGGTGATGTACGACCCCAGCTGGTTCAAGAATGCCGACACCGCCACGCGCACACTGTCCATCTGGGTGGGGGTGCCGTGCATGCTGCTGGCCATGGTGCCGGCGCTGTTCCTGCCCAGCCGCTCGACGAAGGACGACACCCACCTTGTGCCCTTGACTTGGGCCAACTTTGGCGGCGGCATGCGGGAAATTCTTAACGGCTTCAAGGATGCCTTCAGCTCAGAGCCGTTTCGCAAGCTGTGCTATGCCACCTTCCTGATCTTTAACGCCTTCAACACGGTGGCGGCGTTTTCCTTCTTCATCGTTGTCTATCACCTGTTCGGGGGTAATGCGCCTGCAGCCGGTATCTGGCCGACGCTGTTTGGCAGCGTGGGCGCGCTCGTCACCACGTTTGCCGTAATACCCACCGTGGCCTGGATGTCCAAGAAGATGGGCAAGAAAAACGCCTTCATGCTGTCGCAAGGCATCTCCCTCATTGGCTATGTGCTGCTGTGGTTCCTGATGGTGCCTGGCAAGCCTTACATGTTCATGTTCGCGCTGCCGTTCTTCAGCTTTGGCATTGGCGGCCTGTTCACGCTGATGATGTCGATGACCGCCGACGTATGTGACCTGGACGAGCTGGCCACCGGCAAGCGACGTGAAGGTATCTTCGGTGCCATTTACTGGTGGATGGTGAAATTTGGTTTTGCCATCGCCGGGCTGCTCAGCGGCGCCATCATGTCGCTGGTGGCGTTCACCCCAGGGGCCGCTACACAGCCTGCGGGTGCAGTGGATGGCCTGCGGCTGTTTTATTCCGGTGTGCCCATCTTCGGTACGTTGCTGGCCATGTGGATCATGCGCAACTACGATCTCGACGAAAAGCGTGCGACTGAAGTGCACGCTGAACTCGAGCGGCGCAAAAATCGCGCGGCCCAAGCATCCTCGCAAGGCTCGGGTGTGCGGCACTGGCTGCAGGACCATGGCCAGAACCTGCCCACCATGGACAACTCACCGCTTGCAGACAAGAGTCCGAAGGAGATCAGTGCGCTTTACGTAGAGCAGATGCGCGCCGGCATGTACGGGCTGTGCTTCAGCGCCTATGCCGAAGGACAGGGGGCGGGCGACCAATTGCTGGCCTCCAGCGTCGATCGTCGCATCGATCTGATCGCACCCCATATACGCTGGCTGCGTTCCTTTGCCTGTACCGAGGGGCACGAGGCCATTCCACGGTTGGCGCGCACCAAGGGGCTGAAAACCATGGTGGGCGCATGGATCAGTCGTGATCGGGAACGCAATGAGCGCGAGATCCAGGCGCTCATCAAGCTCGGCCAGGAAGGCATGGTTGACATCGCGGTCGTGGGCAACGAGGTGCTGCTGCGCGATGAGCTGCCAGAAGCCGAACTGCTGGTTTGCCTGCAACGGGTCCGTGCCGCATTGCCACCAGAAGTGCGGGTGGGTTGTGTCGACGCCTATTACCAGTTCATGGAACGCCCTGCTCTGACGGCGGCTTGCGATGTTCTGTTGCCCAATTGCTATCCGTTCTGGGAGGGCGCAGACATTGCCGTGGCCGCGCAGTACCTGCGGCGCATGGTTGGTCTGGTCAAGGCCGCTGGCGGTGAAAAACCTGTCATCGTGGCCGAGACCGGTTGGCCCGGTAGTGGCGAGCCCGTCGATGCCTCCGTGCCCTCAGCCGAGAACGCGATGCGCTACTTCGTTGAAGTGCAGCAATGGGCACGCAGCGAAGGCATCAAGCTCTTTTACTTCTCATCTTTTGACGAACCCTGGAAGTTGCAGCAGGAGGGGGTGGTGGGCACGCAATGGGGACTATGGGACAAAGACGGCAAGCCCAAGTATTGTTGAGCTGACGCACTTTCGCATGAAGACTCACACCCCGCCCGCTGCCGACGGCTTTCATTTGGCCGAATTCAACGCGCAACGTCCGTTTGCCAGTTTTTTGCCAGGCATTGCGGGCGCTGACGGCAAACCAATGTGGGTGTTCTACACCAACCGGGGTCAATGTATTTCAAGCTTTGGGGTGCGCGACAAAAACGGCGCCATGCTGGAGTTTTACCCGGCCAACAAGGCTTATGCACTGACATCCCTGTTAGGCTTTCGCACTTTTATCCATCTCAACGATGCCAAGCACACGGTGTACGAGCCGTTCCAGATTGGCCAAGCGCCAGACATCACGCAGCGGCTGATTGTGCGTCCGCACGAGATCGAGATTGAAGAGGTCAACCCGCAGTTGGGCTTGCGTGTGCGTGTGGTCTATTTCACCTTGCCGCAAGAGAACCTGCCCGCACTGGTGCGCAGCGTAACGGTGGAAAACATCGGTAGCACGTTGCTGCAAGCGCAGGTGCTGGATGGTCTGCCGCAGATTGTGCCCTTTGGCCTGCAAGAAAGCCCGCTCAAGAGCATGTCACGCACCATGGAGGCGTTTGCAGAGATCCGCCATGTGACAGAGCATCTGCCGTTTTTCAAGCTCAAGGTAGAGCCTTCCGACAAGCCTGAGGTGACGTGGATTGAAGGCGGCTTCTTTGCCTTCACCCTGTACCAGGGGCAGTCTGCTGCGGTGGTGGTGGACCCGGAGCTGGTATTTGGAACAGACACCAGTTTGCGTTTGCCGCTGGCGTTCATGGCGCAAGCGGACATCAATGCTTACCAATCACGCCGTGACACTCTGACCGGATCGGCCTTTGCGCAACTGGTGTTGACGCTGGCACCTGGCGAATGTTCAACCTGGGGATCCTATTTTGGCCAGGTTGACGCATGGGAAACGGCGCGCACCTTTCGTGAGCGCGTGGCCGCCATCCCCGGCTACACCGCAGGTCGTCGGCAGGCCAACGCCCAGCTCATTCAAGGCATCTGCGAGCGCTTTGATTTATTGGCCGGGCCACCCTTGCTGGGTCCCTACACACAGCAGGCTTTTCTGGACAACACCCTGCGGGGCGGGCATCCCGTGGTTGTTCCCGGTGCAACGGGTGCCCGGGTGTTTCACACCTTTACCCGCAAGCATGGTGACATGGAGCGCGACTACAACGCCTTTGAGCTGGCTCCCACCTACTGGTCGCAGGGCAACGGTAATTTTCGCGATGTCAACCAAAACAGGCGCTCTGAGAACTTCACCTACGCTGATGTTGGATCCAGCAACATCGAAACGTTTTTCAACCTGATTCAGTTGGACGGCAACAACCCGCTGGTGATCCAGTCCGAAAAATTTTGCCTTTCGGTGCAGTCGCTAGAGCAACTGGCCAGCCAATGGCACCTGGCACAAACAGACAAGTGGCGGCGCAAATTGGGGACGCCGTTTGGACCTGGTCAATTGATGGAGTCACTGGTCAAGGCCTACGGTACGCCCGAGACCTCTCAGCGTTGGTTTGATTTGATCATCGGCGTGTCCGACAAGGTGCAAGACGCCAGCCATGGCGAAGGCTATTGGGTGGATCACTGGATCTACAACCTGGACCTGCTCGACAGTTATGTCGCCCTGTATCCAGACCAAACCGATGCCCTGCTGTTCGGGCAGCGGCGCTACACCTTTTATGACAATGACCATGTCGTCAAGCCACGTTCAAAGAAGTATGTTTTGCGTGCTGACGGATCCATCCGGCAACTGCATGCCGTGCAGAAGGATGCCGAAAAGGCCGAGTTGATTGCCTCTCGAACCGAATCCCCCCGGTTGATGCGCGACCAGCATGGAGCAGGCGATATTTACCGCAGCACGTTGTTTGAAAAGCTGGTGTGTCTGGTGGTCGTCAAAGCCACTCTGTTGGACCCGTTTGGCATTGGCCTGGAGATGGAAGCGGAAAAGCCTGGTTGGTGCGACGCGCTCAACGGTTTGCCCGGGCTGTTCGGGTCTTCCACGCACGAGGCGTTTGCCTTGCAAAGAGCTTTGGGTTATGTACGCACTCGCCTCCAGGCGAACCATCGTGCGCAGCCGATCGAGCTGCCAGACGAAGTGGCCGACCTGATCCGGTCAGTCACACGCGCCTTGAAGGCTTCCGATGCGCACGATTTCTTTGCCACCTGGGAGCAACTGGCCAGCGCACGCGAAGCTTTCCGGCACAGCACCCGCCTGGGCATCGCGGGTGCGACGCAGGAGTTTGCAGTTGACGCGCTCTTGGATTTTGTGGCTGCTGTACAGGCGACCCTGACGCGGGGCCTGGCCAAGGCGCGCAACGCGCAGGGTCTGCCGATCAGCTACTACATCCATGAGGTTGTCCAACATGAGGTACTGGCACCTGAGCCCGCTGAGCATGGCGACAAAAATGAAGTGCCCGCAACCTATGTGCGCGCCCTCAAGTTTCGACACGAACCGGTCAGTGCTTTTCTGGAGGGGGCGGTGCAAGCGTTGCGCACCGTCAGCACGGTCACGGATCCCAAAGTGCTCTTTCAGGCAGTGCGTGCCTCCATGCTGTATGACACCAAGCTGGGGATGTACCGCGTCAATGCACCGCTGGATGCTATGAGTTTTGAGATTGGTCGCAGCAAAATCTTTGCACCCGGCTGGCTCGAGAATGAGTCCATTTTTTTGCACATGCATTACAAGTATTTGCTGGAAACCTTGCGCAGCGGACTGGCTGAAGAATTTTTTGCCGACCTGAAACGTGGCCTGGTGGCGTTTCAGGACCCGGCGGTGTATGGCCGTTCACCGCTAGAAAACTCGTCGTTCATTGCCAGCAGCCGCTTTGCGGATGCCAAAGTGCACGGCACCGGTTTTGTGGCGCGATTGAGCGGCGCCACGGCCGAGTGGATCAGCATGGTGCTGCACATGGGGCTGGGTGCCACGCCGTTTGTCGTTGAGGCTGGTGAGTTACGGTTTAAGCCCCAACCCGTGTTAGCCGATTGGTTGTTTACCAGCCAAGCCAGTGGTGGCTTTGCGGCCGATAGCTTTGGCTTCAAGCTGTTTGGCCACACCTGGGTGGTGTACAGCAACCCCAAGCGGGGAAATACCTTTGGTGCCGATGCGGTCCGGCCGACAAGTTTTGAGCTGAATTACCTGGATGGACACCAGCAACAGCAGGGCGGTGACTGCTTGCCAGAATCACTGGCTCTGGATTTGCGCAATGGCAAATTGAAGTGCCTGGTGGTCCATTTGAGCTAGCTTGCAGGCTGCCTGTCACATTCCCCAGACGCTGACCGTGCGCTGGCCTTGGGTGTGTTGCTGTTGGTAAATTTTGTCGTCCCAGGACACTTTGGGGTCGCGGTTAAAGATCAGCAAATGGGCGCTGTCCGCACCACACTGGTCGGCGTAGCGTGCCACTTGTTCCAGTCCGGCAGCCAGCGTGGCAGCACGGCCTTTGTGCTGGATTTTTAATTCAAGCACCACTTGCTGCATCGGCCCCAGAAAGCCCTGGGGGCTGAGCGGCCACTGCAAAAACAGGTCGGTGCGGCCACGGCCCAGACCATATTCGCGCGCGATGCGGCCGCCACCGTTGACGATGCGCTGCAAAAAGGCTTGCAGCAGCAGTTGCGGGCCAGCTTCTTTGTAGGCGTAGCGCTCCAGCCAGACCTCGGCATTTTCACGAAAGAATTGCTGAAACGCAGTCAGCAGACGTTCCATGTCCATGTGACCCTCGGGCGTCAGGTACCAGGCTTGTTCTTGCACCATGGTTTCCTGCGTGCTCCAGGTCAGTTGGCGCGGGATGACTTCGGCGTAAATGCGGTTGGCAATGGCCAGGGGACGGCCCAGCCCAATCAGCCCCAGGTCGCGGCAATACTGGATGTCGTCGTCGGGCAAGTCTTCGGAGCCACCCAGGCCCGCCAGAATCGGCTCGACGACGTGGCGCACGCGCGGCTCGCGCAGTTTGTCGGCCAACTGATCCAGGTGCGTGTCGCGGCGCAGAATCAGACTCTCGCGCGCCTGGCGCATTTGCTCGACCGTGACGGGCTGGTTACGGTCGCGTTGTTCGGGTTTTCTGAAACACGCCTCATAGGCCAGCGCGTTGACCAGCCAGGGCTGGCCCTGGGTGTCGTCCCAAATTTCTTCCAGCACGCCCGGCGCAAAAGTCTGGCCGGTGGCATCGGTGTGTTGTTGCAGCAGGTTTTTGACGTCGTTCTGGGTGAAGTCGCCCAGCCGGATCGATTCGCTTTTGATGTTGAAGGCGCTGCCGCCGGTGATGATTTCACCGTCGGGGCGGTGCATGCGGTAGTCGCGCACGTCACGCACACCACACAACACCATGCTTTGCGGAAACGCTTCGGGGCGCTGTGCGTAACCGGCGCGAATTTGGCGCAGCAGCGAGATCAGCGTGTCGCCCACCAGGGCATCGACTTCGTCCAGCAAGATGATCAGGGGTTTGTCGCTGGCCAGGCTCCAGCGCTGCAACACGGCCGTCAGGCTGTCCTTGCCCTGCGTGGCGGCTTGTTGGGCTTCTTGCCAGGCCAGTTGGCTCCAGCTCGGGTCTTTCCAGTAAATATCAGCCGCGCGCCCCATGGCCGAGACGATGGTGGCAATGCCACTGGCCACATCACTGCGTGCGGCCTGCGCGGCTTCAATGTTGACGTAAAGCGCACGGTACTGACCCTGCGCATTGATGAAATGCATCAGGTTGATCAGCAAACTGGTTTTGCCGGTTTGGCGTGGCGCGTGCAGAATGAAATACTTGCGCGCGCCCATCAGCCCGGAGAGTTCGGGCCAGTTGATCCGGTCTTTGGGCAGCAGGGTGTAGTGGATGTCAGGCTGGTTAGGGCCGGCGGTGTTGAAGAATTTTTCCATGGCCGCATGGTAACGCTCAGCGACCAGAAACCCGCCCTGCACGCAGTGCTGCAATGCGCCTCAGGTGGTCAGGTAGGTTGCGATCGAGTGCGGCGGCAGTTCGGTGGCGGCCCATTCAGCACCCAGCTGCAAAGTAAAGCCAATGGCAGCGTCGGTTCGATTGAGCGCCACCACGGCCAATGAGTCATCAGGGTTGACGAAGGCCGTGCATTCCAGATCTTGCCGACTGGCCGCGCACAGTACGCGCTGCGCCCCGGGCTTGATAAAACGGCTGAAGTGGCCCAGGTAAAAAAACGAACTCTGGTGCATCAGCGCGTCATGGGCGGTGTCAATCAAGATCGGTGCACTGCACAGGTTACCGACGTGGTTGGGGCCGCCAGTCTCGTCCAGCACCAGGTTCCAGTCGATCCAGCCCACCGTCCAGCGGTTCAGATCGTTGATGATGTTGTGCGCATAGCGCTCGCCCAGCGCCCATTCACCCGTATGCGGGCCACCCTCTTGGCAACCTTCGGTGAACAACAACTGTTTATCAGGCCAGGCGTCGTGGGTCAACTGCACCTGCTCAAAGTGGGGCTCGCCATACCAATGAAACCCTGCGCCCCACACATATTTGGCAGCATCGGGGTCGCTGTAAACGGTGCTGGCACGCTCCACCAAATGGTCGCGGTTGTGATCCCAGATCACGATCTTGATGTGCCCCAAACCATCTGCTGCCAATGCTGGCCCCAGATGGTCGCGCACAAAATCGCGCTCTTCTTCAGCGCTATAAATGCAGGAATCCCACCGCTGGGTCGCTGCTGGCTCGTTTTGAACCGACACCGCCCAGATCGGCACGCCCTCGGCCGCATAGGCCTGGATAAAGCGCACGAAGCACTTGGCCCACGCCGCCCGAAACTCGGGCAGCAGAAAACCGCCGTGGTTCATCTGGCCGTTGCTTTTCATCCAGGCCGGTGGGCTCCAGGGGGACACCAGCAGTTTGATCGGTTGCCTGGCGACACGCTGCGCCGCTGTGATGAAGGGCAGAAGCGCTTGCCGGTCCCGCTCAATGTTGAACCCAGCCAAATCCACATCGCCTGGCGCTTCCACATGGGCGTAGTTGCCCAGCGAAAAGTCGCAACTGTTCATGTGCACACGGCACAGTGTGTAGCCGTGGCGTTGTTCGCAGTCAAAGTAGTCTGTCAGAACTTCCGTCTGGCGAACTGGACTTAGCCTTTGCCAAGTGACGGCGGCCGCCTCGGTGAAGGCGCCGCCGAAGCCCTCAATGGTTTGAAAGCTTCTGCTTGGGTAAATCCAAACTCGACTTCCAACTCCTGGGTCTTCAGTGCATAACAGTTGGGACTGTTCAGTTAAGCGATCTGAACCGTCCTTGGCTGTTAGGAATACACGCATGAGTGCGTTACTGCGCCCAATAGACGTTGTCCAGTCTGATCTCTGGCATACCGCTTCGTGCAGTGTTACCCGTCTCGCTCCAGATATCTGCAATTGAGAACCGAATCAGGATGTAGCGCAAATCAAGCGCAGGGTTGGCCACCTTGAATGCGCTCACCGGTATGCTGACGTCGCACCAGCCGGGTGTCGTAGAACTGCAGTAACCATAATCACCGTGGCCGACATACACGTACGCAGATTGTGGTACCCCTAGGTCGGTATCACTCGAAATACCGATGCGCAGTTTGCCGACATAGCCTGTCTTGACGCTGAAGTGAATTGCACCATTGGCAAAATTCGACATATTTGCCGTGACTGGGTCTGGTGTGGCAGACGATTGCCACAACAGTCCCCATCCGTATGAACCATCCAACGCTCCGAAGTTAGACAGCTTGATATAGTTGCTAACATTCAACGAGGCTCCTAAATCAGTTGCGCTAGAGTCGCCGGTTGCTGGATACGCCAGATCAAACGGTACACCACCACCGAAGGCGTCAGCTCGCAGCCCCGCAGGCCACCCTGTCACTGTTTCAGAGTGGATCACCAATTTAGAGTCTGCAATCGCCGGGTTTAGCGTTGGCAGTTTGAAATAGATGGCATTGGCATCATCGCAACTTCCGGTTTCCTTTACCCAAGTCGCTGCCAAATTAAGGCTTTGAGCCGCACATCTCGCCTGCCGGTTCACATTGAACAAACCCCATCCGTTGTCATCGCGTTTCCAAGGCTCATCAAAGGCTTCAAAGTAAAAAATGTTTTTGGGGCCAGCGCCCAACTTGCCTTCGTCAGCCCACGTCATCAATCGGTCAAGATACAGCTTTTGGTTGACCGGATGGGCCAAGAATTTGTACCAGCCGTTCGACGGGTTCACCGCCATCCAACCGGTTTCGCCAATGATGATGGGCATGTTTGTGCGGCCCTTCGAGTCAAGGAGCGTACGAGCCTTGTTGTAATCGCTTTTGGACGAAGCCAGGGCGGCGTCCATCATTGCCACTGCGCGCTTGCTCAGGTCGGCTTCTCCCAACTGCTGCCAGTCCCAAAAAGTGGGGTTGTAGTGTGTGTCCACCATGGCGTAGGTGTGAATTGAAGCAAAGTCAATGGCATCAAGCACAACCCGGTCTGCTGCGGCATAGTAGGCCCAGTTGTCGTCGGTCGTGATTGGCTGAGTGATCTGGTTTCGGACCGTCTTGATATTGGCCGCCAAGACATCAGGCTGCATGCGGTAATCCTGACCCCAGTTCACCAGCGACTCATTACCGACACTGACCGCTACCACAATGTTAGGGTAGCTGTTGGCCAATGCCACACCATAAGCCATTTGATTTTTATTGCCCGCATCGTCGTAGCCTGCCATCCACATACCCAGATAAACCTTGATATCCAGATTGTTGGCTTCGATTACGCGCAATACTCGTTGGGCGACCTTTTCATCGCTGTCAAACAGGCGGATCATTCCAAACCCCGCTGCTCGCACCAGCGTCAAATCTTCCAAAACCTGGGCGTCGGTAATGGTTTCGTTCGCACGGTCGAGGGCACTTGTAGCGGTGCGGTAGGGTGAATAGTTCACTGCCCTTCTGCTGGTGAAATCTGCGGTCAGTGCACGCACGCCGCCGGACGCGGTCGTGACATCGGTCTCAGGTGTCGTACCGCCCCCGCCGCAAGACACGAGTGCAATTGTGAGTGCGAAAGTCAGAGCCGTCAGGACTGTTTGTCCCAAGTGCCTGAACGCGTTGCTAGTTAAAGTTGATTTCATGGTTGAAGTCTCAAATTTGGATGCGTCAGAAGCCGTAGGTCATTTGCACAGTGAACCAACGCCCATCTTGCGCAATGCGTGAATCCACGGATGAGAATGAGTCATTGCCAGGCATCGACATTGGGGACATGCCCAGCCGGGCGTAATGCACGGCACCGGCCTGGAAATCAACTTTCAAGCCGTTGCCGTAGTCGTATTCAAGCCCAAGTACACCAAGTAGGGCCGAGTTGCCTTGGCCACGTTCGCTTGGGTTGTCGGTGCTGGCGGTGCCTAAATGAACGAAACCAATGGATGGTGTCCACTTGCCCATACGGTAACGTGCCCCCACAGCGACATCGTAAGAGCTTGCCGCGTACCCCAGTAAGGTTCCATTCGCGTCGACGTTGAACATGCTGTTATACCGATCAAAGTCGCCTGGCACCAATGGATTTTTGGCGTGCAACAGAATTTGATCAGCACCACTCCACCGGTTGCGACGCAAGCCCGCTGACAGCTCCAACTGTTTGTTAACGGCGTAGCGTCCCATCAGCATGGCAATGCCTTGGCTTGTTTCAGTCAGCTTGGCATCGTCGGCAGGATTTGCAGTTTGAGCAGTGAAAGGGCTGTGCCCCCAAGCCCCTTGCGCACCATTTTTGGTGTCTTGCACAATCACATCCAACACCAGCGGTCCTCGGTAGTATTTGGCGTGCAACTCAAGAAAACTGGGTTTATTCTTGGTGAAGTTGGTGTTACCAACATCATAAGTGCCCTCAAGGAACAGGTCTCCGTTAGAGACATCAAGCAAACGCGATTGATACCGTATGGCACTGGTCAACATGCCATAACCCGCACCGCTTGAAGCCCAGGCTTCGGACAAGCCAATATTGCTGCCAAAGGGGTAGTCTGCTTCACGCCAGGACCGGGTCAGCATGTGCCCAATGGTCAACACGCCGTAGTCCTCATGGCTCAGTGAAATATTTTTGTCGTACCAAAAACCGGGCACATCCACCTTGCTGCCCCCGCGGTCATCAAAGACAGATGGGGGACCACCGTCCACAATGCCGTCACGCCAGCGCTGACTTAACAAGCCCGATAGCTTGTAGCCTTTACCCAGATCAAACTTGACTCCTAGGAATGGCTGAATCTGGTAATTGACGGTAGTAACTGACTTGATGGGTTGATTGGGCAAAATCGCATAAATCGAACCATTGTTCCAACTCATATGTTTGGTTGCAAACGGGCCATACCACTGACAGTCGGTGCATCGGTTGTCATGCAGACCCAGTGTGGCTTGACCAAACCCATTCAAGCTAAACATACCATCCGGCCCGAAGTCAATGGCTTGACTCATGCTTGATAAGCTCGCAATGGCGATGGCCGTCACGCTCTTGAGCAAGCGTGGTTGCGGCAACCATGACCGGCTCAAGGGCACGTGCTTTGAAACCTGTTTTTCGAAACTTGAAGTGGATTTCATGATGATGGATGGCCTGGTTAACGTGAAAGCGCTTTCATTGTGCTGAATCATCCCGCTTTTTAGGGCGGTTGTGCCCCCGTGTTTTCCCTAGCGTTGGGCTTTGATGCGCCGAATTAAGGGTAAACCTTAGGTTAATTTGAAAGCGCTTTCATTATGATGCGCCAATAGTCAACCAATGTCTTTGAAGGTACCGCCATGAAAGTATTTACAAAATGGGTAGCGGGGCTTTTGCTCGGCGTGGGCGTTGCGATGGTCGCCATCGCGCAACCCGTCAAACTGGGTGCAGGCAGCTATCACCTGGCGCCCAAAGACGGTGACAAGGCACCCCCCGCCGCACCATTGCGCACCGAGGCCATGCTCAAGCGCGCTGCGCCCACCAACCAGTGGTATTCAACACTCATCTTCAACCCCAAACCAGAGGCGCTGTTCGCTCATCCGCTCACGGTCAAGACCACGCCTGCCGGGCTGGAGCTGGCCTTGCCCAGCAAGCAGGTGGTGCCGACCGATTTCCGTACCACTGAAATCCACTACCCGCACCGCGACGCATTGCTCATTTCGCCGGTGGCGTTCGAGCCTGGCCCGGCCAGGCTGGCGGGTGCGTCAGACTGGGCGGTTGACATCGCCATGGATCGTGGCGCTGACCAGATGCATGTCACGGCAGCACATGGCAGTCCGTACGCCTTTATCACGCTGTCGCGCGGCGATGTGCGCATCAAGCTGCCTTCGGCGGGTGAACGCTTTGCCACTGATGCGGATGCGCGCGCGCTTGCCCTGCACATCGGCGACAAGTCGTACGCGCTGTTTGGCCCTACGGGCGTGCGTTGGGAGCAGGTTTCGCCCACCGAGTGGATGGGCCACCTTCCTGCAGGTTCGGGCTACCTGTCAGCCGCGGCGCTGCCCGATGCCAGCCCGAAAAGCTTGAAACTGCTGACCCGTCACGCGTATGCCTTTCTGCAAGACACCCATGTGGAATGGCACTTCGACCCCGTCACCAGCAAGGTTGAAACCACTTTTACGGCCAAAACGCGTGTGATGGAAGGCGCCGACAACGGCCCACTGCTGGGCCTGTACCCGCATCAGTGGTTCAACAACGCGTCGGTCGCAGACAAGCTTGGCCCGGCCTACGACAGCATCCGCGGCAAGATCCGGCTGCTGGCGGCCAGCCAGTTCAAGGTGGAACGCACCTACCACGGCATCTTGCCGCACTGGCCTGGCATCAAGGACGGCCCAGGCGCAACCGAGGTGAACGACCTGCTCAAAGTCGATATGCGCAAGCGCCGCCAACTCATCCCCGCACCAGAGAACAAAGACAACTGGCGCGTCAGTGCCTACTGGCAGGGCAAGGGCCTGACCCGCGCCACCCAGCTGGCTGCGGTAGCCGAGCAGCAAGGCAACATCGACGCGCGCGATCAACTGCTGTCCTTGGTCAAGGAGCGCATGGAGTGGTGGTTTGGCGGCGAGGGGCGCAGCTACTTCCACTACAACAAGGCGCTGGGCACGATGGTCACCTACCCGGACGAGTTTTTTGCTGCCGCCGAGATGAATGACCACCACTTCCACTACGGTTACTGGATCCGCGCTGCGGCCGAACTGACCCTGCGTGACCCGGCCTGGGGCGCCAAGGACAAATGGGGCGGTATGGTGGACATGCTGGTGTCTGACATCGCCACACCGCAGCGCGGGCGCGCCGACTTTCCGTTCTTGCGGCCCTTCGACCCCTACTCCGGTTTTTCGATGGCATCCGGCGTGGGCCTGTATGACTTTGGCAACGGACAAGAATCTACCTCTGAAGCCATCAACGCCTGGGCCAGCCTGATCTTGTGGGGCGAAGCCACCGGCAACCGGGAGCTGCGCGACCTGGGCATCTACCTGTACACCACCGAAATCGACGCCGTCAGTCACTACTGGTTCGACACGCACGGGCAGGTGTTTCCGCCCGAATACAAAAACGTGGAAGCCAGCTGGGTGTTTGGTGGCCGCTACGCGCACAAGACCTGGTGGACCGACGAGCCGCGCCAGACCAAGGGCATCAACCTGCTGCCTGTTACCACGTTCTCCACCTACTTCGGTTTCGACCCGGCGTACGTGAAGCGCAATGTAGGCACCTTGAAAGTTGACACCGACACCTACAACGCCATTGGCAAGTTCCCGCCCAACCCGCCGCCCAAAGACGTCTGGCAAGACATTTTTGCCAAGTACCTGGCGCTGGCAGACCCGGCAGCGGCGCTGGCGCAATGGGACCGCTACGGCAGCGTGGAATCAGGCGACACCCGTACACACACCCTGCACTGGATGCTGAGCCTGCAGGACATGGGCACGCCTGATACCAGCGTCACCGCCGACACCGCGCTGTACGGTGTGTTCAAGCGCGCCGATGGCCGCAAGACGTATCTGGCCTACAACGCGGGCAAAGCGCCCATCAACGTCAAGTTCAGCGATGGCAAAACCCTGTCTGTGGCCCCTGGAACGCTTGGTCGACTGTGAGGCGCTGTGCACCAGCCAGCCTTTTTGTCACGTTTGCCCTGACAGCGTGCGGTGGTGGCGGGGGAGATAGCCCAGGGGTGGTGGCTGTAGCGCCTACGAATCCTGTTGTGCCTGCCACTCCACCAGCCTCTGCGCCAGCCAGTCCGGTAACGCCAAGCATCCCGGCAGCCGCAGTGCTGGCAGGCTTTACCCGCCTGGTCTGGGCGGATGAATTCAACGTGGACGGCTTGCCCAACGCGACCCACTGGGGTTATGACACGGATCGCAACCAGCTCGGCTGGTACAACAACGAATTGCAGTACTACGCTGCCGCCCGGGCGCAAAACGCCAGCGTGCAAAGTGGCATGCTCAGCATTACCGCACGTAAGGAGAGCCTGAGCACGGCGGCCGACTATGGCGGCCAGGCCTACACGTCTGCGCGACTCGTCACGCGCGGCAAGGCCAGCTGGACCTACGGTTTTTTTGAAGTGCGGGCCAAACTGTCCTGTAGCCTGGGCACTTGGCCTGCCATCTGGATGCTGGGCACCGGCGGTGTTTGGCCCGACGACGGTGAAATCGACCTGATGGAGCAGCGCGGTGGCAGTGCGGCCGACAAAACCGTGGTGCTGGGCACCGTCCACACCCGGGCTTACAACTATTTCAATGGCACCCTGGGCGTGGGGCAGGGTTCCAGTCGAACCGTGAACGACGCTTGCACCAATTTTCATAGCTATCAGCTTATATGGGACGGCGGCAAAGTGGCTATTGGTGTGGATGGCGTCACCTACTTCACCTACACCAAACCCACGCCATCTGACGCCACCACCTGGCCGTTTGACAACCCGCAATACCTGATCCTTAACCTGGCCATGGGCGGCGATTTGGGCGGTGCTGTCCCCGCCAACTTCGTGTCAGACCAGATGGTGGTGGACTATGTGCGGGTGTATCAGCGTTAGCCAATTTACGTCTCGTGTCTCAGGCATGTGACGCATAGAAACAATCCCTATTGACACAACGACCTTGCTTAGATGCCGAATTTGATGCACACTTGCATCAAACTTTATTTGGAGCCAAAGATGAGAACAACCGTCACGATTGAAGATGCTTTGTTTGAGAAAGCCTTAGAGGTTGCCGACCCCAAGATGGACCGGGCTGACATTTTTCGGGAAGCCATGAAAACCTTTGTGCGCGTTCAGGCCGCCAAGCGTTTGGCGGCTCTGGGCGGTGCCATGCCAGAGATGCAAGACATACCCCGCCGTGATACGCAGGCGGCCTAGCCATGACAGTGTTGGTGGATACCTCAGTCTGGGTCGATCATTTCCGCCGACCCAACGCCATGCTGGCTGAGCTGATGGTGCAAGATCAGGTTTTGACGCATCCCTTGGTGGTGGGTGAACTGGCCTGCGGAACACCCCCCGAACCACGGTTGCGCACGTTGGGCGACATGGCGCTGCTACTGCCTGCCGATCAGGCCGCGCCGGGTGAAGTCAGAGACTTCATCGAAAGAGAAGCCTTGTTTGGTCTGGGCTGCGGCTTGATCGACTTGACACTGCTGGCCTCAACGCTCATCACGCAAAGTGCCCAACTCTGGACGCTGGACAAGCGCTTGGCATCTTTGTCTGCACGCTACGGCGTTTGCTTTGTGCCGCCAATGCATTGATGCACGAAGTCGACTGTCTGCATGATCAAGGCCCACGCATTAAGTCTCTAAGTTGTTAAGTCTTTGCATTTTTTGCGAAGAATTCAAATATCCAGCGGCCATTCGCAGCGAAGGCTGTTGGATCGTTCTGTTCCGGCTTGTCCGGCTTAGGGTTCTTGATTCGTCTATTTGTGCTAGCATTTGATGGCACAAATTAGCAAGAAACGGCTGCGACATGGAAACTTTCACAATACGCGACCTGCGGGAACGCACAGGCGATCTGGTGCACGGTGCCGAGGCAGGCAAACTGGCACTGGTCACTAAACACGGGCAAGGTGTTTTCATGGCCATGCCGTTTGATGAGGCGATGCTGCAATCGGGCGTGCGGGTTGCTTTGGCGGTGAAATTGTTTGACGAGGAAGCCATCAGTCTTGGCAAGGCAGCCAAACTGGCCGGTGTGACGCAGATTGAATTCATTAATCACCTGAGTGCCCTGAAAATCCCGATCGCACGCTACGCGGCTGATGAATTAGCCCAAGAGGTGGCGGCCTTTGCATAAGCTGCTGATTGCAGATGCGGGGCCGCTGATCGCATTTGCCAGACTACAGCAGCTTGACCTTTTGACACAGTTGTTTGCGTCGGTGCTGGTGACGGACGAAGTGTTCAATGAATGCACTTGCCGACGCGATTTTGCCGAATCAGCAGCTATCACAGATGCCGTCAGCCGCGCTGTATTGAAGCGCTGCAGCACGCCCCCTGCGCATTTTGAATTGGCCTTGCATGTCGATGCAGGTGAAGCCAGTGCCATTGCAGCGGCAGTTGAATTGGGGTGTGGTGTGCTCATGGACGACAAGGCCGGCAGGCGCATGGCCAGAAATTTTGGGGTGGCAACCATCGGCACCGTCGGTGTGCTGGTACTTGCCAAACAAAAGAAGTTGCTTCCAGCAGTCAAACCTTTGCTGGAGCAGCTTTCCAAAACCGGTTATTTATTAGGTGACACCCTGATCGCCAGTGCTTTGCTGGCGGCAGGTGAGGAATAAAGCCGAGCGCAGCAGATGCACAAACATGCGCATGGCGCTGACCTATTGCAGGCGCGAAATCTCCAAAATATCTTTGGGCACCAGGCCTTCGTCTTAGATTTGCAGACTATGGCATGATTTTTAACCTGACATTGACTATTTAGGCATAATTAATAACGATTAACATTGTCTAATTCGGTAAAAAACACATGTTTGATCGCACCATAGCCCCCGCCCTACTTGAGCAGCTCAAGCAGGTGCCCGGCCAGCCCGGCGCTGCGGTCATTCTTTACGGTCCCCGCCAAGCTGGCAAGACCACGCTGATTCGGGCGCTGCCGGCCAACACGCCAGAGGCACTCATGTTCACTGGCGACGACCTTTACACCCAGACGCTGCTGCAACGCCACGAGCATGAACACCTCAAACGAGTCATTGGCAACGCCCGACTGGTGTTCATTGACGAGGCCCAGCGCATTGACAACATTGGCCTGTCCATCAAGCTGCTGGTTGACCACCTGCCGATTCAGGTGATCGCAAGTGGCTCAGCGTCTTTTGAACTGGCTGACCGGCTGGCCGAGCCCCTGACGGGTCGGGCGCGCACGTTTCACCTGCACCCGCTGTCGTGGCTGGAGCTGGCCGACAAATATCGCCAGACATCGCCCGAGACTGCCTTGAATGACATGTTGCGCTTTGGCATGTACCCACGTATGCACACGCTCGAGAGCGACCAGGCGCGCGAAGAATATGCCTACGACTACCTCAACCACTACCTGTACCGCGACCTGCTGGAGTTTGAACAGGTCAAAAAGCCCAAAAAAGTGGTCGATCTGCTGATCTTGCTGGCGCATCAGATGGGTCGCGAAGTGGCCGTCTCTGAGCTGGCCAAGTCCCTGGGCTTGAGTCAACGCACGGTTGAAAGCTATCTGGACATCTTGGCGAAAATGTTTGTGCTGATCAATGTGCGGGGCTTTGCCCGCAACCTGCGCAAAGAGGTGACCAAGACATCGCGCTTTTACTTTTGCGACGTGGGGCTGCGCAACGCGCTTATCCGCAACTTCACGTCCTTGAACCTGCGCGGTGATGCAGGCGAGCTGTTTGAAAACTGGTTTGTCATGGAACGCATCAAGCGAGCCAGCAACCTGCGTCGGCACACTGGCTTTTATTTTTGGCGCACGTATGACCAAAAAGAAATTGACCTGATTGAGGATTGCGCTGGTCAGTTGTCCGCGTTTGAGTGCAAATGGGAGCCCACGGCACGCGCCAAAGCCCCGGCCGAGTGGACGGCGGCTTACCCCCAGGCGGACTACACCGTTGCCACCCGCGACAACTGGCCGGTGCTGCTGGGATAGCCTGCTTTTACCCACCCCGAGCGCTGAACTAGGGAAAGCCCTAGTCATTCCCATAGGGAAACCCCTAATGACTAACTCTCTTGAAATATCTACATTCAATGAAAGCGCTTTCATGAATGCGCTTTCACTTTACGGCGTATTCACCTCAACACCCCAGTCAGGAGACTTATCTAATGAACTCATTTGCAAAATCCTTCACGCTCACGGCGTGTGCCCTGGCTGCGTCGGCGCTGATCACCGCTTGCGGGGGCGGGGCTACGACAGATACCGTGCCGCCGACGGTGGCGATCACTGCTGCTGCAGACACCGGGGGCGCAGTCAAGTTCACCTTCACCTTCAGTGAAGACGTGGGAACATCTTTTGATGCGGCGGATGTTGTGATCACTGGTGGGACATCGGCCACATCAGTCACCCGAGTCGATGCAACTCATTACACCTTGCTGGTAACCCCTTCCGGAAGTGGCGCAGTCACTGTCAACGTGGCGGCTGCCAAATTCAAAGACATTGCTAATAATGACAATACCGCGTCCGCCTCCAGCACGTTTACAACATCGACTGATACCCTGCTTGCAAGTTTTGATGAAACGACCGCATTGGCCTTTGTGGGTTTCAACGGTGGTGAAGGGTCTGCGGTTGTTGCGGGACCTACTGGCGGAAGCGCCAATGCAGCAAAGGTTCTTAGAACTGGCGGCGACCCGTGGGCCGGTGCCAAGGTGACTGTATCAGCTATCAATTTGAGCTCTGCAAACCATACTATCTCCGCTCGGGTCTATTCGCCCACAGCAGGTACGCCAATGGTTCTGAAATTGGAAGGTACTGGCATTAGTACTGGTGATATGCAAGCTGTTGAAACGGTTGTCGTTGGCTGGCAGACGTTGACTTGGGTTGTTCCGACCAGCGCAATCAGTACCGCATACAAAGACATCGTCATGTTGCCAAATCTGGGCACAGTAGCCTCTGTGACGCCCGGTGAAACTTATTACTTTGATGACTTCAAACTCGTCGGCGGCGGCGCAGCAGTGACACCACCACCCACCGCAACAGATACTGTTCTTGCGAGCTTTGATGAGACATCCGCACTAGCCTTTGTGGGCTTTAACGGTGGCGAAGGGTCTGCGGTTGTTGCGGGACCTACTGGCGGAAGCGCCAACGCAGCAAAGGTTCTTAGAACTGGCGGCGACCCGTGGGCCGGTGCCAAGGTGACTGTATCAGCTATCAATTTGAGCTCTGCAAACCATACTATCTCCGCTCGGGTCTATTCGCCCACAGCAGGTACGCCAATGGTTCTGAAATTGGAAGGTACTGGCATTAGTACTGGTGATATGCAAGCTGTTGAAACGGTTGTCGTTGGCTGGCAGACGTTGACTTGGGTTGTTCCGACCAGCGCAATCAGTACCGCATACAAAGACATCGTCATGTTGCCAAATCTGGGCACAGTAGCCTCTGTGACGCCCGGTGAAACTTATTACTTTGATGACTTCAAACTCGTCGGCGGCGGCGCAAGTACAGGTACAGGAGGCGGCACCTCTGTAACCCCTAATCCAACAGCAGAAATGGGTTCTGGTGGTGCAGTGACACTGCCTGTTGCCACGGCTGGGGATGCCGTTGGGTTTGTGCTGGCGGGTGACGGCGTTTTTGCCAGCGACTACGTGGGCGCTATGGATACCAACAATTTGCACGCCTCGTGGACAAATGCCGTCACTTCTGGCAATGGCAACATCGGTTACTTTAACGACCCAGCCATGAGCACCGCAACTGTGAAGCTGGATGAAAATGGTTGGATTGCCAGCGGACTCGATAACCCCGGCGGTATTGGAAACTTCTTCCGGTATTTCGTGTTCACTGGAACTGCAGCACCCTTTGCCAATTCGTATATGGGCATGTTTGCCAATTCACCCAACAATGGAACGGTTGACGTTAGCACCTACGGCAATATCAAGTTGAAACTGTGGGGACCAGCCGAGATGTACCAGCAGTCCAATTTCAATCCGACGGTTGAGTTGATCCTGACCGGGCCCAAAGTTGCAGGCTGCACGGCAACCGGGTCGGGGGGCACCGAGATATCCAAAACCTTTGTGGCAAATCAAAAAATTGGCGCCGGATCAAGCTACAAGATTCCACTGGCAGCCTGGACGGTCAAGGGAGTTTGCGGCTCTGATAGCAACGCCACTGCCGTTTCTGCAGTGCTTGGAAGTCTGGCGCGCGTGGTCGTGAACGTACCGGGCAGCAGCTTCAACTTCACCAACGCCAGTGCCAACAGCAGTCCTGCGGCTTATGCCACGGGTGTGAACCTGGGGCCAATCGCCTTCACCAACAATTGATCCACCGACACCCAACCGATCCCGCCTACCGGGCGGGATCCTCCATCCAATTAGGGAGCACCCCATGTATTTCAAACTTCGTCTGATCCCGGCGGCCACGGCAGCGGTTTTGCTGGTGGCCTGCGGCGGTGGTGGCGGCTCAACCGGCAGCATTACCTACACGCCCACCAGTGGCGTTGGCGTTGACGGCTATTTGCAATTCTCCAAAGTCGTTTGCGACACCAATGACAATGGTGTAGCCAACACCGGCGAGCCCGTCTCTTACACAACCTCTGAAGGCGTTTTCATTTTTCCGCAAGGCTGTACCCATGGTGTCATCCTGACGGGCGGTAAGAGCAAAGATACACAACTGGCGTTTACTGGGCAGTTAAAGGCACCTGCGGGTGCGAAAGTCGTTTCAACGGTTACCAGTCTGGTGGCCGCAGGCATGACCGTTGCGGAAGTCAATAAAGCGCTGGGTTTACCGGCCACGACCGACTTGCTCAATACCGATCCTGTAGCAGTTTCAAGCACCGGGGCTTTAGTGAATCCTGAGTTGCTGAAGAAAACGCTGGCTGTACAACAGTTGCTGCAAAAGGTTACAGAAACCTTTGCCGGTTTAGTCAGCGCCACCGGAAGCGCAGCGATTGAGCCCATCTACAACGAAGTGGCGGCGGGTTTTGCCAGTGCTTTGAAAGCTGGGGCGTCAACGCTGATGACTGGTACAGCGCTTGATGAAACGGTTGTCAACACACTCGTCAAGGCAGCAGGGGAACGTGTGTTGACGGCTGCGACCGTGATGTCAGCGGTACAAACTGCCATCACCAGTAAAGGTGGTGCTGCGGTTCTGGCGAATGTCACCAGTGCGGCGCTGAAGGTTCAAGGCGATGCTTACCTAGGAGCTTCCGATACAGCGTCAGAGATCACCAGTTTGACCCTGGACCGGCAAACCAACACCAGTATTACGTCTGCTGTGGTCGCCGCAAATCTGAGTTCAACCACCAGCGCCACCGATGTTGCAAGTTTGGCAGCTCAGACCAAGACTGAGGCAGCCAAACCTACCTCAACTTCCACAACACCCGCTGCTCCCGGTGTGTTGGCCAGCTTTGATGAAGCTACACCGCCCACGGTCCTGGGCTTCAACGGCGCTGAAGGGTCGTCCATCATGGCCGGCCCGTCGGGCGGTTCAGGCAAAGCGGTGAATGTGTTGCGCACAGGGGGCGATCCTTGGGCAGGCGTGGTCGTCACTACCGGCGCGATACCATTCACTGCCACGCGCAAAACCATCACGGCGCGGGTCTATTCACCTGTGGCTGGTGTTCCGATGGTGATCAAAGTCGAAGATGCCACCACCCCACCAAATGCCTCTGCAGAAATTGCATCATCCGCACCGGTCGTAGTTGGCTGGCAAACCCTGACTTGGGTCATGACCGGTCTAGATTTGACCAAAACCTACACCAAAGTCGTGTTGTTGCCCAAGCTGGGTACCGTGTCGCCAGTCTCTGGTGACAGCTTCTTCTTTGACGACATCACGCTGGCACCGGCAGATACATCAACCACAACGCCAACCATTCCAGCATCCGGTTTGCTGACCTCGTTTGATGAAGCGACGGTACCGACCATCCTGGGCTTCAACGGCGCTGAAGGGTCGTCCATCATGTCCGGCCCGTCGGGCGGTTCAGGCAAGGCGGTGAATGTGTTGCGCACAGGGGGCGATCCTTGGGCAGGCGTGGTCGTCACTACCGGCGCGATACCATTCACTGCCACGCGCAAAACCATCACGGCACGGGTCTATTCACCTGTGGCTGGTGTTCCAATGGTGATCAAAGTGGAAGATGCCAACGGTGCAGCCTCTGCTGAAATTGCCGCCACTCCAACAGTTGCGGTGGGTTGGCAAACCCTGACTTGGGCCATGACCGGCGTGGACTTAACCAAGACCTACACCAAAGTCGTGCTGTTGCCCAAGCTGGGTACGGTGTCGCCTGTTTCTGGTGACAGCTTCTTCTTTGACGACATCACGCTGGCACCGGAGCAAGCCACTCCGCCCACGACACCCACCAACTACCTGTACCTGACCGACAACGCCCTGAGCCTGTTTGATGGCACGAGCACCACCAGCTACAGCATGGCGCAGTTTCAGTCAGCGGCCGGTATCAACGTGAAGTGGCCGATGGCCAACAACGCGGCGCTGAAACTCAACCTGGCAGAAAATGGCAGCTTTACGCTGGCCAGCGGCCAAACCATGAGTGCAGCGGTCGCCATCACGCAAGACACCCCTGCGGGCGCTGGCGAAGTGAAGGCCTACATCGACAACGTCAACGTCACCAAAACCGGTAACACTATCCAGGTGACGGTGCCGACCACGGCCAATGCCATTGTTTACGGTGTCTCGGGTGACGGCAAAACCAAGGCCATCATCGACTTTGCCAATTCGGTCAAGGGCGTGACCAACACCTTCAGCTCTGCGGTCAATGCCGTCAGCACCGTCGTGCTGGGTGAAGTAGTGAACTACGCTGTCAACGGGGTCAGTAACGACTTTACCGGCATGTATGCCCTGCGCGGCAAATACAAGGTGTCGATCGTGGTGACCAACCTGCCGCTACGCCAGACCGACGGCACAGCCTTTGGCAACGTGACGATTCAGGTCCCGACTAAACTTGACGCTACCGGTGCGGCAACAACTTCCGTGCCGGTGACCGGGCCCGGTCTGGAAGGCTATATCAACCTGACGAACTAACGCATGCGCCATGCAACACCTCTTGCTTGTGTGAACTTATCTTTCAGCAAGAGAGTGTTGCGCGCGCTGGCGGGCAGCCTGATCGGCATCGGCATCGCCTTGCCAGCGCTCTCAGCACCGAACGACATCTTTCTCACCGCAACCCCAGAAACAATAGCGCCTCACGCATACCTGGAGCTCGTTAGCGACCATATGAACGAGTCGCTGGACGTCTTCAAGGTGCGTGAAGCCGACCCGCTGACGGCGGGCACCAAGGCCGGTGACTACCACGGCACTTACCTCAGTGGAGCGGTCAAACTGGCGGATGGTGCCTGGTTGACCGGCGTGCTGGGCCAGCGCTCACTAAGCAGCACCTCTGACACCTACCACTACACCAACTGGCAACTCTCTGGCTTGTACCGCTTCAAAGAAGCCACTGGCACCTGGCCGGCCATGGCGCTGCGTCTGTCGGCTTGGGGCAACTACGCCAGTGCCACCGAGTCCACCTCGGCCGTCGTGGTGCCGGGGGCCAAGCTCAATACCGTCAAGATCACCGACCCGGCGGATCGGCAATTGCAGGCCGATCTGGTCGGTAGCTGGGCCCTGACCCCCAGCTCTGACGTGAGCGCTTTTGTGAGCGTCGGCAGCTCCCAATTGTCATACGGGGCGCTGTCGGCCACCACTACGCGCAATGGCTGCGAGTACAACGTGGCCTTTACCGGCAATACCATCTACGGCGTGCTGGCGGCGCCGTGCGCGGTCGGGGGCGGTGTGATACAGCAGTTTTACGACAGCAGCGGTGCCTACGGTGTTGATGTGGCGAGCGAAATTGCCTGGCGCGGCACTTTTTTTCAGGCCGGCATCAACGGCAGTTGGCAGCGCGGCCCCTGGACCTGGCAGGCCGGCTACCTGTTCCATTTTGTTCAACGCGAGCGGGTCGATGACATTTTGCAGTCGCGTGGTAAAGAGGCTTTCACGCAAAACCACAACATCACGCTGCAAGCCACCTACCGCGTGCGCCCGCACTTGAGCGTGTTTGCCCGTAGCCAAATCACCAGCAACCTGTTTTTCAACGACATTCCGGTCACTTATAACAGCAGTACCGCAGAGCGGTTTGGCAGCAAGTACTCACTGTTCAGTGTTGGTTTGCGTGCCGATTTCTAGCTAAACTCAAGCAGCGCACCACAGGGTGCCAATCACTCTTGGGTCCCACTGATTTCATGAACGCAAAATTCAACTCATTTTCACAGCGCCTGCACCGCGGCTTCACCCTGATCGAGCTCATGGTGGTGCTGCTCATCATCGGCGTGCTGGCCGCTTTAATCGTGCCCAATGTGCTTGGCCGCGCCGACGACGCGCGCGTCACCGCGGCCAAGACCGACATCGCCAACCTGATGCAGGCGCTCAAGCTCTACAAGCTTGACAACCAGCGCTACCCGACGGCAGAGCAGGGCCTGCAAGCGCTGCTGACCAAACCCACCACCGTACCGGTGCCCAACAACTGGAAGAATTACCTCGACCAGTTGCCCAGCGACCCCTGGGGCACGCCGTATGTGCTGCTCAACCCCGGCATCAAGGGTGAAGTCGATGTGATGTCGTACGGTGCCGACGGTAAATCTGGCGGCGAGGGTAACGACGCTGACCTGGGCAGCTGGCAGCCATGAGCCGATTTCTGCCCGCGTGGACGCCTTGGCGCGCTCCGCTCTGATGACCGTGCGGCGTGCGGCCGGTTTTACCCTGCTTGAATTGTTGGTGGTGCTGGCCATTGTGGCCATTGCCACAGCCGGGGTCGGGTTCGCTTTGCGCGACGATGGACAGGTGCAGTTAGAGCGCGAAGCGCAGCGCCTGGTCGCGCTGCTGGAGGCGGCGCGCGCGCAGTCGCAGGTACGCGGTGTACCGGTGCGCTGGCACGCCGATGCGCAGGGCTTTCACTTTGACCCGGACTGGGGCACCGACCTGGAGCCTGCGGCGCGCCAGTGGCTTGATACGGACACCCGCGCGCGCGTTGCACCGGCGCAAAGCAATGCCTTCCAATGGTTGACCCTTGGCCCCGACGCCATCATCGCGCCGCAAACCGTCATGCTGTATTCGGCCACGCGGGCCAGCCGCAAAGTTTTGCTGGCCACCGACGGCGTGCGGCCGTTTGCCGTGCGCGACGAGGCACCCTGATGCGCCGCGCTGGCTTGTCAACAACCGGACGCGGCTTCACGCTGGTGGAGGTGCTGGTGGCGCTGGCCATTGTGGCGATAGCGCTTACCGCAGGGCTACAGGCCGCCGGTGCGCTGACGCGCCACGCCCAGCGCCAGTCCGACATGTTGCTGGCGCAGTTGTGCGCTGAAAACGCGCTGGTGGGTGTGCGCCTGGCGCGCCAACTGCCCGGGGTGGGTGACACCCGCACCGAGTGCCTGCAAGGCGGGCGCAGTCTGACGCTGCTGCTCACCGTGCGGCCCACGCCCAACCCCTACTTCCGGCGCGTGGATGCACAGGTGCTGGACGCCGAAACACCGCTGTGGCGATTGACCACGGTGGTAGGGCGCTATTAAGGTTGCCGATGCGTACACGCGGCTTTACGCTGATCGAACTGCTGGTGGCCATCAGCCTGATGGCGTTGATGGCCGTGCTGGGCTGGCGCAGTCTGGACGGCGTGAGCCAGACCTCACTGCGCCTGCAGCAGCGCTCGGACGACCTGCTGACGCTACAAGCCACCTTGTCGCAATGGGGCTCTGACCTAGACGCCATGACGGCACAGGGCAACCTGCCCGGTCTGGACTGGGACGGCCGCACGCTGCGCCTGCTGCGGCGCAGCGCCACGCAGCCACAAGACGGGCTGGTGGTGGTGGCCTGGGCGCGGCGCAGCAACGGCGCGCAAGGCGACTGGCTGCGCTGGCAATCGCCACCCCTTGTCACGCGCGAGGCGCTGGACGAGGCTTGGCAAAAGGCCGCGCTGTGGGCGCAAACACCCAGCGACGATGACCGCCTGCGCGAGGTGCGCACGGTGGCCATTGACCAGTGGCAGATTTTTTACTATCGCGGCAACGCCTGGAGCAACCCCTTGTCTAGCGCCGACAGTCCGGCTGGACCAACGCCGCCAGGCGTGTCAGGCGCGCCTGGCAAGCCCGTCCCAGCGCTGCCCGACGGCGTGCGGCTGGTGTTGACGCTCACCGGCAACGCATCGGTTGGCGGCACGCTCACGCGCGACTGGGTCAGCCCCTGGATCGTGGGGGGCAAATGATGCACCCTGACGTGCCGATACACGCCTGGCGCCAACGCGGTGCAGCCCTCTTGACCGCCATGCTGATGGTGGTGCTGGTGGCCACGCTGGCTTCCAGCATGCTGTGGCAGCAGTGGCGCGGGGTGGAAGTCGAATCAGCGCAGCGCACGCGCATGCAGGCGGCCTGGGTGCTGACCGGTGCGCTCGATTGGGCGCGCCTGATCCTGCGTGAAGATGCGCGCCAGGGCGGCGCCGACCATCTGGCCGAGCCCTGGGCGGTGCCGCTGGAGCCGGCACGACTGTCCACCTTTTTGGCGGCCGAGCAGGGGCAGGCGAATATCGATGACGACGGCGCAGAGCAGGCGTTTTTGGCCGGCCAGATCGAGGACCAGCAAGCGCGTTTGAACGTCACCAACCTGGTGGATGGCAAAAAATTGCACGCACCCAGCGTGGCGGCGTGGCAGCGCCTGTTTGAACACCTGAGCCTGCCGCAGGACGAGCTGACGGCCTTCACGCAGGCGCTGTTGCAGTCACAAAGCGTCGCGGCAGACCAGCGCGATCGACCCCCAGGCCAGCCCCTGCAGCCCCGGCGCGTGGCCGATCTGGCGTGGCTGGGGTTGTCCGCGCAAACGCTCCAGGTGTTGCAGCCCTACATCACACTGCTGCCAGAGCGCACCAGCGTCAACCTCAACACCGCGCCA